>Ga0182024_10000303_pt1 | contig 123670 bp, 112 predicted proteins | sample P32metaG_FD_120480 | JGI IMG/M metagenome (GOLD analysis project Ga0182024, IMG submission 120480) | Permafrost microbial communities from Stordalen Mire, Sweden - P3-2 metaG (Illumina Assembly) | ecosystem: Environmental > Terrestrial > Soil > Wetlands > Permafrost | place: Sweden: Stordalen... | reverse complement strand
CCCTGAGTCGGCGCTCGGGTTGCGTCTCCGCAGAGCCCTACCCTCCGCTCAGGTCCGTTCAGTTTACCAGGGATGCGCTACAAAAAAACGTGGCCGTTTACACAAAACACTTGACACATCCGGTGTGGGTGCCGATGAGGCTCGTTCGCGCCTTGCTTCTACGCTGCGACGGGAGTTCGAAAGCATCCTGGCAAGGCGTCGAGATCCAGTTGACAACTACATCTTGATCACTGACGTTCCGCTCACTGCAGCGTCGCGGGAGAGGCTAGCACAGATAGTGCGCGATGCGGGCTTTGCTGGCAGGTTTCACGCCATCGACGGCAACGAAGTCTGCGAACTTCTCACTCTTCATTCGGAAATTCGCCGAAGCTTTCCTCAGTTGCTCGGGCTCGCGGATCTGGATCGGATCATCAACCGCGCTCTGTACGCGCGGAGCGAGGCGTACCTGCAGCAGTGGCAGCCGCGTTTGGCGGTCTTTGTTCAGAGCGCTGCTTATGGCAAAGCGCTGTCAACTTTGGCGCGGCATAAGTTCATTGTGCTCGACGGATCACCCGAGGTTGGAAAGACGATGATTGCCGCAGCTATCGCCCTCTTTTATGCAACTGATGGTTACGAGGTCATCGACCTTCGAGATCCAGAGGACCTTCTTCGCGCACATGCTCCTGAGCGCCGGCAGATCTTTATTGCGGATGATGCGATCGGTTCGATAAATCTGACGTTGAGGCTCGCCGACGCCTGGAGTCGAGACTTGCCTGGTATTCTACGGAAGCTTGATCCACGTCACCTCCTTGTCTGGACGGCCCGGCATTATATTCTTGAGGAGGCATTGGCCAACAGTCGGCTTGGCGATGACGTTGGCAAATTCCCAGGGAGCCACGAGGTCCTCGTGGAGGTTGGGGAACTTTCGCTCCAGCAGAAAGCGGAAATGTTGTACAACCACGCGAAGCTGGCGGATCTGCCTGCTTCGTCCAAGAAGCTAATCCGCGAGCGTTTTCGAGAGATTATTTCCCACCCAAACTTCACGCCCGAGCGGATCCGCCAGCTGTGCGAGAATGTGCTGCGGGTCGATGAGCCTCAAGCTTGGTCGGATATTGCGACGTTTTTGAGTAATCCGAGCGATCGGTGGCGCGCGGCCTACCGCGCAGTTACGCCTTCGGAGCGGGTGTTGCTCACAGCCCTGCTTGATTTTGAAGAAGGGGCGGAGCTTGGTGCGCTCCAGGAGGCCTACACGCGTAGATCGCGCGAGCTTGTGTCCCCGGTCCCATTTAAGCAGGTCGTTGCACGCCTTCGGCACAGCTTTCTTCAGATGTCTCGTTCCTTTGCTGGATTGGACACGGTGGACTTTCGTCACCCGAGCCTGAGGGACATGCTCTTGGAGGAACTGCGGGATGACCGCGGCGCCCGCAGGCGGTACATCGAGTTGACCTCGGCGAAGGGGCTCTCTGCTCTGGTTCGCGGCCTTGGCGCAGCGGGGGAGTGACGGAGTGGATGACCACTTTGTACGTCCTACGAACGCTGAGGAGTCAAAGCTCGTCGAGGACAGGATACTGGGGCTTACGGATGCCGTGCTGACCCCTGACGAATGGCTTGGCCTACTTTCTGCAGCCGAAACGCTGCTGCCGAGAAAGCGCGGGAAACTTGTGGCGGCGTCGGATCTTGACCTCGCCTCCCTTGGGGCTCGTCCTTCGATGAGTCTTTATCGCGCGATTCTATTGGCCGTTGGAGCGCGGGGCACTTATAATGCCAATCAGCGATACCGACTGAGTGATTGGGTGGCCATCGCTCGGAACTTTTCCGTCTTGAGCATGTATGTTGTGCCCCCTCCGGGTCTTGCCTACGCGGTGCAGTTATGTAGAGCGGCCATCGCTGCAAGTGATGTGCTCGACTCGGTTCTGGTCGTTAATATTCTAAGCGAGATCGACATAAGGGTCGTTCGTCAGCTCGTTTCGGCCAAAAAGATGGAGGAGTGGTCGGACTCCCTCACCGATCGGCTAAGAGAAAAGTGTGGCGAAGGGGAGGATATTGAGAGAAGCAACGACGATCGGGATTCGTACGATCCCGACCGTTACGACGATTGGTTGGCTGGGGCGGAGCGTCTCATTCCTATCGCACGCGATTTCTATCAGTGGTCCGGGCTTCAGGAGCCGGCTGAGTTGCGAGACTTAGGACACTTGACCGATGTCGTCGAAAAGCCGCGCGATCCAGAGCCCGACGATCTGGATGATTCGGAATACGTTCGGGACCCCGGCCCATCGAACTATTGGACGCTCGAAAAGATATTTGAGGACTTACGGTAACAGCCACCCGACCTACCTTGAGGATTAGACCAGCTCGATGGTCACGCGGCGGCCGACGATCGCGGCGGCGCGCTGGAGGTTCGATAGGGTGATGTCGATTTTGGGGTCAAGCAGGCGGTCAACCTGGGTGCGGCTGGTTTTGAGCAGCGCGGCCATTTTGTTCTTGGGGATTTTGTGATTCTCTTGGAGGAGTCGCCCGCACAACGGGGCGCTCTTGAGGTAGAGCGGGCACGGAGGGGGAGCGCTTGGGGGTTTCCGGGCCGCGGGACGGTCGAGCTGACCCTGTGCGGGCTTCATCGCCTTGGCGAGCTGCCACGCGACGACCTCCTTGACTGCCTGAGCTTGAGCTTCTTCAATCGAGGCCGCCCGCACGACGGAGCGCCCACGTGGGAGGGCAGGAAAATCGCCTAATTAAATCACGAAAACCCCGATGAGAGCCGGGTCTTTTGCTTTACACTAGAGTTGTATGACGATTGATGAACGCCTAGATCGGCTTACTGAACGGCACGAGGCGCTGACGCAGACGGTGGAGCTTATGGCTCACGAGCAGCGGGAGTGGTGGGGAAAGAATCAGGTCCTGATGACCCACGTGCTGGAGAGCATCGACAGCCTCGCGCGAATCGCTCATACGCACGAGCGCCGTATTACGGATTTGGAGGGCGGGCGTCGCACGTGAGAGGTCAGCTCTCGACGGGGCTCACTGCCGTTTCCGGGGCAAAGCATCCCGCGGGGTAGAGGTAGTCCTCGCCGCTCTCGTCAACGATGCGGAGGTAGCCTTCCCTGGCGGCTTTCGGGTCGGGGAGGGCTTGATAAACTTTCTTTGCCTCCAAGTCCTCGGAATCGCCTGGGCGAATGCAGAGGACGAACTTCGAAGGCGGCCTCATTGACCGAGGAGTTCGAAGTAACGGTCGTTGGGAATCACCACCGGCCTGCTGATTCCCGGCTTGGTGAAGACCATGTGATCGCCTTCCATGCGGACGCAGCGGAAACCCTCGGCCTCGAAGACTTTGATCAGATGTTTATAAGAAATGGGGCTAAGCTTTGGCATGCGTGAGCGGAAGCGGGAGAGTTACACGCTGCACGCTTACGAATTTGGGGCTGGCGAGTTTCTGCTTGGTCTTGCTGTAGCCAGCCTCTTCGAGAATCTGGTCCAGCGTGCCCATCTTTTCGGCTTCTTCCAGGAACAGCCGCACAGCGTCCTTGAGGTTGCGCAGGGCCCGTTCCTTGCTGCCGCCGCACGAGGAAACGTCCAGTTCCAGGGCCTAGGCCACGAAGGTACGCCCCTCTTTGAAGATGCGTGTGGTGAATTGGATTTCCATAACTTGAGGGCTAGTGCTTGCACTGGAAGGATAGCATCACTTGCGGAAGGAGGGGAGGGTGCGGGCGTAGAAGAGGCTGTGACAAATAGGCCGGCCGCGTTACACTGGAGTCGAACCGAACCGCAGGAAGAGCACGTGAAGACCTACAACTTCAAAGTAGTGGTAGAGGCCGACGAGGATTTCGATGGAAATCCGTCGGGCTGGCATGCCTACTGCCCGGTTCTCGAACAACAGGGGGCGTCAACCTGGGGCGCCACGGAGGCCGAGGCGCTGAGGAATCTCGATAGCGTCGTCCACATCGTGGTGGAGAGCATGCTTGCGCATGGCGAGCGCATTCCAGAGGAACCGGCCGATCAGGCGGAGGTCACCGTCGAGCCGCGGGTGGCGATCACCGTCTGATCCGTGGATATCGACTACGGCCGTCTTCGAAGCGTCTCGGCGCGCGAGATCATATCCGCCCTTACGCGCGACGGTTTCACGTTCGATCGGGGTGACGGGTCTCACCGGATTTATTATCATTCGGACGGCCGCAGGGTCACGGTGATCTTTCACGGAGGCGGCACCAAATTGGGGCAACGGCAGGTTCCGGCGGAAGAGGCTGGGGAGTATGATCAACCAGGCTCGTTGGACGGAGTCCGATCTTGAGCGGCTTAAACTCATCCGCTGATCACCCCTGATTGCAAAGCCGCACTGGAGAATCTACCATATGTCGCATATGGTAAAGACGACCGTCTATCTTGACGCGGAGATCGTCGTGACTTTGCGCCAGCTTTCGCAGCAAGAGGGGCGCAGCCGGGCGGAGCTGATCCGGGATGCGCTGGCCGAGTTCGCCCGGCAGCGGAAGAGGCCGGCCATTCCCGGCGTGGGCGAGTTCGACAGCGGCGAAACTGGCGTATCCGGGCGCTCCGAGAAAATCCTGCGCGAAGCTTCCGAACGCGGCAAGTGGCGGAAACAGAGGTCGCGTGGCGCTGATCGTCTTGTATTTGCCCGCGCACAACGGAGCGCCGCGGCCGCGCTAGAAATTCGGTAAGGGTGCCGCGGCGCCATGTGCGCTGACTCCGGCGGTCTGTACGCGCTCTACGATTCACTTCTAGGTAACAGCCCGCAAAACGGAGTGCGGCGGCATTCTTACTTGGCTGCTACGAGGGTGCCGCCGCACCCTTTGCGGGCCAGATAAGAATCATCGCTCGGTTAGGGAAGCCGTACGCGCAGAGGCTGGTCCGATCATCCTGCCGGTGGCGATCCTTCTTGATGCAGAGCTTGCCGAGCTCGACTATCTGTTACGCGTCAAGCTCGGGCGCCTCGAGATATAAATCAGGCGGGGATTCGGCTGCGTCACCTGGAAACTTCGCAGGGGGATCGTGAAGGGCGCGTTGACGCTTGAAGGATTCACCACTGAGGACGCGGCTCGCTGCGGGGAGTTGATTCAGCAATATCACGATCTGGATTTGGGGCTTGCCGACGCTTCGGTGATTGCGACGGCGGAGCGGCTGGAGGTGTATCGCATCCTGACGGTGGACGAGCGCGACTTCCGCGCCGTGCGGACGGGGCGGGGGATTCCACTGGTGTGGTTGCCGTCGGATCGGGCGAAGCGGTGAGGCTCATTCATTCGCGTTGAGGCAGACGGTGGAGCTGACGATTCACCAGCGGCGGGAGTGGCAACAGAAGAATCAGCTCGTGATGGCGGATGTGCTGGAGAGCATCAATTGCCTCGCGCTGCCGGTGGCGAAGGTGGCAACGCATGGCGAAGCTTTTGCAGGCGCTGGCGCGGGCGGCGATTCGCGCAGGCGAAAACGCCTGCTCCACAGGTTGCAAATCAGAGAAGCACGGGTAGCGTGTCTCGGCCTCAATCCTTCGGTCCTGAAGACGGCAGGTCATAGACCTGCCCCACATCACTTCTTGAAGGAGCGGAGGGAGCGGGCGTAGAGCATGAGGTCGGCGGCGGGGGCGGTGCCCATGGCGCGGAGGCGCTCGAGGAGGCGGATGATGAAGAAGATCAGGGACTCGTCTTTATGGCTGATGCGGAGGGAGCGGGTGCGCTCGAAAGCTCCGTGTTCGAGGCAGCAGCCGAGGTCGAGCGGGCCGTCGATCGAAGAGAGAGCGCTGCGGAGGTTGGCGGCGAAGGTGCGGGGATTCCAGACCGAGCCGGTGGCGAGCAGGCCGGCGAGAATCGGCCTGGGACGGATGGCCGAACGCTTGGCTCCTCCGGCGATGACGGGCACGGAGGTGCGGTAGAGATCGCGAACGGAAGCGGCTTTATCGGCGGCGTCCTGGAGCCACTGGCGCGAGAAGGTGGGCTTGACCTCGAAGACCGCGTAGACGCTTTCGGCGGGGATGTGGAAGCCGGAGGCGTGCGGGAAGAGAAGCGGCGAATAGAGATTGTCGAAGATGGCGATATCGACCTGACGGGAGCGGCTGCCGAGCGAGTCGATGACAAAGGCGGGCGTGGCTCGGTAGCGCTTGGGGAGATAACGGTCAAACAATTCGAGCCAGTGACGTTCGGTAGCGGTTCCGGCGGCGGAGGCGTGTTCGAAGAGGCGTCCGACGGCGAGCTGGGCGAGCATCTCCTGCTGGACACGGTGGAAGACCTCGGTGAGGTCGATCTGGCCGGAGTCGGGTGAGCGGGGCATCGTTCTGCCCCAAGAGTAGGATGGGCGAGCGGATTGCCGAGGGCCGGCAAAACGGTAAGTTTTTGATAATAAATAAAAAAAGGCAGGTCAGCGACCTGCCCCACTTACTTGCCAGGTTCCATCTTGAGCAGGGCGCCGAAGGTTTCATCGGTCAGCAGGTAGATGTTGCCGTCGGCGCCGATGCGGAGGTCGCGGAAGCGCTGTTTCAGCTCGGTGAGCATGCGCTCCTGGCCGGTGGGATTTCCCTTGTCGTCGAAGGTGACGCGCAGGACGGAGCGGGTCATGGTGGCCATGATCAAGTTGCCCTTCCATTGCGGGAATTTGTCGGCGTAGTAGAACGCAAAGTTGCCGGGATTGATCACCGGCTCCCAATGCAGCACGGGTTCCTCCATGCCTTCGTGGGTCTTCTCGCTGGGCGCTCCGTTGTAATGCTCGCCGTGTGTGGCGACGATCCAGCCGTAGTTCTTGCCGGCCTTGATGAGATTGAGTTCGTCGCCGCCGCGGGGACCGAACTCGGACTCCCATAGCTCGCCGGTGACGGGATGGAAGGCGAGGCCGAGGGGATTGCGATGCCCGATGCTGTAAATCTCGGGGAGGTATCCGGCCTTGCCTACGAAGGGATTGTCGGGGGGAATAGTGCCGTCGTCGCGAATGCGCAGAATCTTGCCGATGTCGGTGGAAGGATCCTGCGCGAGCTCTCCGTAGTTGCGGTCGCCGCTGGTGACGTAGAGGAAGCCGGCTTTGTCGAAGGCGAGGCGCGAGCCGTGACTGTTGCCGTCGTTGGGGCCTTGTCCGCAGCAGCCTTTGGGAGCGCCCGCTCCACCGAACCACGCGTTGGCAACGAAGACGTCCTTGACGCCGGTCAGAGTGGCGCCGCCGTCATAGCGCGCGCGCCCCACGGCGGTGGTCGCATGCGCGGGATCTTCCGCGCCAGGCTTCACGTAGGTGAAATAGATGAGGTGATTCTCGGCGAACTTGGGGTGCAGCGCGATATCCAGCAGGCCTCCGAGACTTCTGGCGCGGATCTCGGGCATGGGGCCGAGGGGGGTGGGATCGAGCACGCCATTGTGAACCAAACGCAGGCGGCCGGGGCGCTCGGTCACGAGCATGTCGCCATTGGGAAGAATCGCCAAGCCCCAGGGATGATCGAGTCCTTTGGTGACGACGCTGACGTGGATGGGCGTCAGCTCCGATTTGAGATCCCAGGGGCCGGGGCCGAGCGTGTCGGTGGCGGCCTTGCCTCTGCCTCCGCCTCCCTTGGGAGCGGCGCCCTTGGCGGCTGGTGGGGCCGCTGGCGTCCCAGGAGCCGTGGGAGCGTCTTGGGCATTTCCGGGGCGAAGGGTGAACGCTAGAAATGCGGTTGAGGCGATTAGCGATGAGACGGCTAATAGAGGCTTGTTCATTATGGGTGCTCCTGGCTGGGCAAAGAGTCAGTATACTCCGACGTGGGCCTTGCGTCGGCAAGAGTGCCGACGCGGCACACCCATTAAGCGCGCACAACGGAGCGCTAGGGCGCCCTGTGCGCTAAGAGTGCGTGCGCCACAAATCACAAATACCAGGGCGGGTTAGGGGATGTCGATGCCCTGGTTCTGGGCGGCCATGGAGCGGCCTTCCGTATCCCGCACCACTACGCGAACGACGTAGCGGCCGGGAGGGATGTCGAAGCTCTCCTTCACCACCAGGCCCGCACTACTCTTGCCGGCTTCGAGGGTCTGGTCGCGAAGCTGCATCTCCATGGTTCTCTCCGTCCCCTTCATGTAGCGGCCGTTTTGATCGAACAAGCCGGTCACCACGGTGAGAGTGTCGCGATTGCGACCGTCGGCTTTGCGGAACTTGAGGCCCTTGAGATCGACGCGGGTCTCCACCGTGAGCTCGGCCTTGGCTTCGCTCGGTTTGAAGAATTCGGTGTGGAGCTTTATCGGAATATCGAGGCGTTCATCGCGCGAAAAGACGGCGTCTTCGATCTCTTCCTTGGCTTCCTCGGCGGGGCTGATGGAGTGATTGGGGGCCCAATAGCCGCGGCGGGCGTCGATCTTCAGGTTGGCTCGATTCACGCCCGCGCCATTCTTGAGGGTGACTTTCAAACCGTGATAGCTGCCGTCGAACTTAAGATTATCGGGCGAAAAGCCGAGGACGTAGACGTACTCGGGACGCGCGGCCAATTCCTGTAAGCCCTCGGCGAGGGCGTTGTCGTTGTGGAAGAAAGTGCCTCCGGTGCCGGCGGCCAATTCGCCCAGCAGATCCTGGGCATGCGACGCCGCGGCGTTATCGGCCTGCATCAGAATGGCGCTAGATGTGCCGGCGTGTCCGCGATCCTCCGCGTCCATCCCAGCAAGGGTGGCAAGGCCGCGCACGTCCAATGTGTTGATGGTGAGGTTGGCATGGATGGCCTTTTCGAAGACGTCGTTTTCGAAGACGCGCTGTTCGTCGGCGAGTATGAATCCGGGCGAGACCATCACGATGCTGCGGTTTCCGGGGAGCGAGGACATGCTGCGGATCAGATCCTTCAATGTGCTCAGGCCGGTGAAGGTTTCGGTCGTGCCGTAGGATAAAGCCAGTTGCGCGGCCGTGCGCACTTGCGGCAGCACCTGCGAGAGATCGGTGGTTTGCAGGCATGCTTCCGCCTCTTGAATGACCGCGTTCAATAATTGATCGACGCCGATGCGCGAGAGGACCATGCTATCGCTGAGGCCGGGACTGAGTGAACTCGACTTGTTAATCAAATAATCGGCCACATAGTAGCTGATGGCGGGGCAATCTTGGTTTTTGTCCAGGCCTCGCTCCCAGGGCTGAATGCGGTTTATGGCCGCGTGTAATTTCCCGACTTCGCCGGTGAAATCCTGGGTGGTTCTTCCACTGGTGGTGAAGATTCCGGCGCGCGTATTGGGGTCCAGGGTGTCGCCGATCTGGCGGTTGGCGGCCTGACGCCGTTGCAGTAAGTCGCCGGGCTTGGTGTGGATGTCATCAAAGAAGTAGGCGACGTAGCGGCTGGGCAGGACCGGCTTGGGAGGCTCGGCGGGAGTGGCGGCTGGCTGGGGCGCGGAGGCGTCTTGATCCGGTGGCGGGGGCGCCTTGGCGGCGGCCGAGCCGCTGGTCTCGATCGAAAACCTGGTGACGATCTGGGCTTTGCCTTTGTCGAAGAGCTGGAAGTCTTCCTGACGAAGGCTGCCGACCGCTCGTCCGTCACGGTCGCGCACGACCACGGGCACGGTGACGAGATTGATGCGGCTGCTGAAGGTGGCGGGGGCGTCGTGCGAGACGATTTCGGGCTGGGGCGGACTCGGGGGCGGGCTCGCCTGCGGCCATGCAGCGGCGGAGATCAGGCACAACAAGAGTGTTCGCCGCAAGATCATGGGGGTCGGCTATGATCCTAACATAGCAATCCATCATAATAGAGGCATGCAGTGGTGGCGACCAATGAACTGGCGGCTGCCGGTCCTTCTTCTTCTTCTGGCCCTTTCGGCTTTCGGCGCGACGGTGCGCCTGTATCTGAAAGACGGCACCTATCAACTGGTCCGCGAATACCAGGTGCTGCAAGATCGGGTGAAGTACCTGAGCGCGGAACGCGGCGAGTGGGAAGAGATTCCTCTGGATCTCGTGGATCTCAACCGCACCAAGCAGGAAGCGGCCGAGCACGAGGAGCAGGTGCGCCAGGAAACCAAGGCAGACGCCGAGGAAGAAGGCGCGATCCGCGAGGCGAAGCAGGAAGCCTCCACCGTGCCGGACGAGCCGGGTGTGTACTACGTCCGCGTCGATAAGCTGGAGCCTCTGAAGGAGGCCGACCTGGTAGTGACGCACGATAAGAAGCGCACGGTGCTGAAGATCCTGTCCCCGCTTCCGGTGGTGAACGGCAAGAACGAGGTGGAGATCGAAGGCGCGTCGGCGGCGTTCCGCGTCAATGGAGACCGGCCGGAGTTTTATTTCCGCTTGAACGCGGTGGACGGGCTGGCCATCGTCAGGCTCGCGCCCAAGAAGACTTCGAGGACGGTGGAGACGGTCTCGATCGAGGCTGTCACCAAGGAGTTGAACGAGAAGCGCGACTTGGTGCCCACTTTCACCAAGGAGGTAGGCGAACTGCTCTTCAAGATCTGGCCGGAGCAGCCCTTGCCGCCGGGGGAATATGCGGTGATCGAATTCGGGGCAGAGCAGGGGAGTCTGCAACTCTGGGATTTCGGCGTGGGCGCGGGGAAGTGATGTGGAACCTGCTCATCGCAGGTCGATGACCTGCGCCGCTCCGATGACCTGCGCCACTTCGATGACCTGCGCCACTTCCGGGCTTACTTCTGCTCGGCGTCGGTGGCGGTTTCGGGTCCCTGACCCACGATCTGCAAGACTACTTCCTGGTCCTTGGCTCCGTCGTAGTGAATCTGCTTGCCGTAGTGTGTGACGAAGGAGCCGGGGGGCATGGGAGTGGTGCCGTCGGGATCGAACTTCGGCCCGGTGCCAACATACCAGGTTCCCGAAATGACGGTGGCGAAGCGGTCATTGGGATGGAAGTGGGGATGGCTCATGCGATGCGGCAGCCATTTGACCAGGATGATGTACAAGCCGGGCTTGGAGGGATCGCCCAGCAGAACGGCTTGTATGGGGCCGTTGGGGCTTTTCTCGGTCCACTTGATTTGATCGGGCTTCTTGTAGGCCAGCGCCTTGGGGTTGAGGTCGCCGGCCTGGACGGATGCGAGCAAGACGAAACCGGCCGCCAGAGCGGCGGGCAGGCAGCGTTTGAGGATTAGGGATCGGGACATGGTTCCTTCCTTCCGGAGGATCATGATATCAGGCTGGGAGACCGACCGCGAGGTTTTATTCCGAACCCTGTGGGGCAGGATGGTATTCTGGCCTAATAATTGATTCCCAGCGGAATCGAGGCCGTGATGTTGGGACCATTATAGGAGCCGGCAATTCCGGGCGAGTAAATGGTGTAGGTGTAGTTCTGAATCTGCACCGGGAGCCGGTAGTCGTCGGTGCCGCTTCGTCAACCTCAGAATAGGTGGAGCAGGGTTGAAGCACCAAGGGGCAACGCCACTAATACAGCTCAGTATTTTGCTGTACCACCACACGGTAGGTGCGGCGTGTTTCCAGATGCAGGCGAAATTACTTGCGCAGGGCGGCCTGCCAGTTGGAGACCACGGTCAACCGCTCTGTACTGCCTTCCGTACGCGAATTGAGGATCAGCAGGAAGCGCTGGCCGTCGGAGGTGACATCGAAAGTGTGCAGGGTGAGAATTGGAAAATCGGCGGAGAATAGGACACGCGGCGTTTCTGGCCGAACGTCTTGCGGGCCGGCCTGAATCGCTGCCGCCATCACCTTTCCATCTGTACTCTCGTAGTAGAGTTCCTTTCCGTCACCACGCCATTTGACTTCATATCCACCGCCGGTAGAAACCTGCCAACGGCCTTTTGGTCCGGCGCCTGCGCCCGGGAAGGCTTGCACGTAAATTTCAGTCCGGCCGGAGTCGTCGGATCCGTAAGCCACCCAGCGGCCGTCGGGTGAGATGGCGCCGGTGTTCTCCGCGAACTGCGTTTTCACCACGGGGATCGGCTTCCGGTCGCCTTCGAGCGGGAGCGCCATTAGATCCCGGCCCGTTCCAGGATTGTCCTCCCGGTACAGAAGATATTTTCCGTCCTTGCTCCAGTCCAGGACAAGCTTTGGGTTCGGACCTTCGGTGAGACGTTGCTCCTGACCGGCGCCGGATGCATCCTTCCGATAGATCTGGAACACACCGCCTTCGCGGTCGGAAGAGAAGGCCACTTGCTTTCCGTCGGGAGACCACACGGGCAGCTCATCCCTGGCGGGATCGAAAGTGAGCCGAGTCATTACACCACGGGCCAAATCCCGCACCCATATGTCCCGGTTGCCCTGCCCGGTGGACGCGGACAGCACGGCAACGGCCATGCGCTGCGCATCCGGAGCCAGCGCGAGAGACGCGAAAATGTCATCGGGCGCGGCATTCCCCAACGGCTTTCCGTCGCGGCTCATCCACACGATGGGCCGTTTGATCGACGCGTTTGCAAAATACGTGAGCAAGCCGGCATCGGACGCCCAGAACGCCGCACGGACGGGAACGCCGGGATTCAGACCGACCTGTTCCGCCACGGAAACGGGCTCGCCTTCGAGGCGCAGCGAGCCGGCGTCGAAGCGCTGAGCCAACAGCGTTTGGTCTTGCAACCACAGCAGGTATCCGGGGTAGGCCCCGCGCGGCGGGACGTACACCGCTTTGGCCCCCGTGCGCAAGATCTGCAAGCGCTGTTCCGGTTTCTCCAAGGAACTGGCAAAGATGCCGCGCACGTTTGGATCGCTGCTGTCGGCGAAATAGAGGAACTTGTTGCCGTCAGGCAGGAATTGCGGATATCCGTGGCCGGTCTCCTTCCTGGCTGGATCGACCTTGGTCAGGAGAGTTGCGCCGCCGCCGGATGCGGAGACGCGTTGCAGTCCAGCCGTGCTGCCGAACAGGATGACACCGGCGCGGTTCCACGTCCCGGTCGGCGTCACAGGAGGGTTGGTGGCTTCGCCCAGCGTAAGCGGGGCGCCTCCCGCGATCTCGATCCGCTTCAGCTTGCCGTCAGCGTAGAAGGCCAAAGACCGGCTATCCGGCGACCAAGTGGGGAAATTGCCTCCTTCGGTTCCCGGCAGGGGACGCGCCGTGAGCGAATCCAGAGGTCTAAGCCATAGGGATTGCGCACCGATGCGGGGCCGGGCATCGATCACCACGTAACGTCCGTCCGGGGATGGCGCGAAGCCGCCGTACTGATTGTTGAAGTTGGAATCCGGCGGCGGTTCCATGGCGAACTGGACGGCTTGCGATACGGGCGGGGTCTCGCGAAAATGCAGGATTGCGAGCGCGGCAAGCGCCAGCGCGAGCACCGCCGCAACTCCCCACGCAGCCCAGCCCGGCAGGCCTCTGGGATGCGATGGCAGGTCGGAGACCTGCCCCACTGGCCCCAGCAGCAACTCCATATCGCCGATGTCGCGCAGCCGCTTTTTCGGATCTTTCTCCAAACACCGTTTCAGCAGAAGCTGCACTTCGGCGGGAGCGGTGGTCAGGTCCGGTTCCAGCATGATCACCGAGGCCAGAGTGTGGCCGAGGTCTTCGCCCTGAAACAGAAGCTTGCCGGTGAGCAGTTCATACAGCACCACGCCGAAGGCCCAGATGTCGGCGCGCTTATCGACGCTCTCCTTGCCGCGGGCCTGCTCCGGCGCCATGTAGGAGGGAGTGCCCATCACCACGCCGGCTTGGGTCATGCCCAGGGTGAGCGTGGGCGAATTATCGCCCGACGCCGAGGTCCCCGCCGTGACCTTGGCCAGACCGAAATCCAGAACCTTCACCGTGCCATCGGGCTTGATCTTGATGTTGCCGGGCTTCAGATCGCGATGGGTGATGCCTTTGTCGTGCGCGGCTTCCAAGGCAGCCGCGATCTGGCGGCCGATTCGCAGAGCTTCCGGGAGCGGCATCGGCCCTCTGGGAGATTCCCCCTGGATGAATTCCATCACCAGGTAGTTGGGGCCGACGTCGTAGATCTGGCAGATATTGGGGTGATTCAAGGCGGCGATGGCCTTGGCCTCGCGTTCGAAGCGCTCGGTAAACTGCGCCGCGGAGACTTTCACGGCGACGTCGCGATTCAGACGCGGATCGCGGGCGCGATACACCTCGCCCATGCCGCCCTTGCCGATCACCTCGAGGATTTCGTAGGGGCCGAGAAGAGTCCCGCTGGTAAGAGGCATTGGGTCGAAACGATTCTATCCCACTCCGGCCGCTGGGTGGGCGAGGGCCGATTCCCGGCGTGTTACCATAAAAATTCTTAGGAGCAGATTGGCCGGGCCTCCGCTGAATCTCGTCGCGATCTATCCCGGCTCCTTCGACCCGATCACCAACGGGCATCTGGACCTGATCTCCCGCGGGAGCCGGCTGGTGGAGCGGCTGATCGTGGCGGTCCTGCGCAATGAAAGCAAGCGCCCGTTGTTCAGCGTCGAGGAGCGCGTGGAGATGCTTCGGGAAGTCACCGGGGTGTACCCTAACGTCGAGGTCGGATCGTTCGACGGTCTGCTGGTGAATTACGCGATGGAGCGCGGCGCCAATTTGATCCTGCGCGGCATCCGGGCCATCTCGGACTATGAGCACGAGCTCCAGATGGCGTTGATGAACCGGCGGCTGCATCCGGAAATCGAGACGGCGTTTCTGATGGCGGGCGAGGCGTATTCCTTCATCAGCTCGCACCTGATCAAGCAGGTGGTGTCGCTGGGAGGCGATGTCGCGGGGATGGTGCCGCCCGCGGTGGAGGTGCGGCTCAAGGAGCGTTACGCGGTCCAAGGAACATAGCCGGGGGGCGTGACGCCTGGTAACGATGAGAGATTTCGAGGAATTATGCAAAGCGTACAAACACTGGCGCAACGGATTTCGCTGATCAGCGAATCCTCCACGATGAAGGTGGCCGCCGAGGCCGACCGTTTACGGAGAGAGGGCGTCGACGTGGTCGATTTCAGCGCGGGGGAGCCCGATTTCCCCACGCCCGACAACGTCAAGCGCGCGGCCATCAAGGCGATCGAGGAAAATTTCACCAAGTACACGCCGGTCAGCGGCACGGTGGAGCTCAAGCAGGCGATCTGCGATCACCATAAGCGTCTCTATGGCACCTCCTATGTGGTGAAGGAATGCATCGCCAACATGGGCGGCAAGCACGCCATCTTCAATTTGACCCAGGCGTTGCTCGATCCGGGCGATGAGGTGATCATCCCGGTTCCGTATTGGGTGACATACAAGGATGTGGTCAACTACGCCGGCGGCAAATGCGTGTTCGTCGAAACCGACGAGCAGGCGGGCTTCACGCTCAAGGCCTCGACGGTGGAGCGCGCGATCACGCCCAAGACGCGCATGATCATTCTTAACTCGCCGTCGAATCCGAGCGGGGCGGTGTTCGATCGCGGGGAGCTGGAGCGGATTTTTCGCGCGGCCAAGGACAAGGGCATCTGGATTCTTTCGGACGAGTGCTATGAACGGTTTCTGTATGCGAGTGAGCCGTTCTCGCTGGCCTCGCTTCCCGACGCCAAGGACACCGTGGTGGTGGCCGGGTCGCTATCGAAAACCTACGCCATGACGGGATGGCGCATGGGTTTCGTGCTGGGGCCGGCGGCGGTGGTGGCGGGCATCAACAAGCTGCAAAGCCATGCGACCTCCAATCCCAATTCGATCACGCAGAAGGCGGCGATCGAGGCGCTGAACGGGCCGCAGGATTCGGTGTCGGCGATGCTCGCCGAATATCGGCGGCGGTGCGACTACGTGATGGAGCGGCTGCGCAAGATGCCGGGGGTTAAGACGCAGACTCCGCAAGGGGCGTTCTATGCGTATCCCAACGTCGGCGCGGCGTTCCGCGGCGGCATTACCAATGCGTTCGAGTTCTCCGAAAAACTGCTGGCGGAGGAGTATGTCGCGCTGGTGCCGGGCGAGGCGTTCGGAACAACCGAGCACATCCGCATCTCCTACGCGACTTCGATGAAGGAACTGGAACGCGGATTGGACCGGCTGGAGCGCTTCATCAAAGCCCGAGTGTAATGCTGCGCCGGTTGAAGCCGAGATTTCTGGAAAAAGTCTGGGGATCGGAGCATCTCGAGCCTTGGTTTCGAAGCACCGGGGCGAAAATCGGCGAAGTCTGGTTCGAGGGCTCGGGCGAGCTGCCGCTGCTGGTGAAATTCCTGTTCACCTCGGGCAAGCTGTCGGTGCAGGTGCATCCGGACGATGCTTACGCAGCTCAGCATCACAACAGCCGCGGAAAGACGGAGATGTGGCACGTGCTGGCGGCCGAGCCGGGCGCGCGGATCGCCGCCGGATTCCGCCAGCCGGTTTCGGCGGAGGAGTTGCGCGCGGCAGCGTTGTCGGGTGAGATCGAAGAGCTGCTGGCCTGGCACGAAGCCCGCCCCGGCGACACGTTCTTCATCCCCGCGGGCACGGTTCACGCCATCGGCGCGGGGCTGACGCTATGCGAGATCCAGCAGCTCTCCGACGTCACTTACCGGCTCTACGACTACGGGCGTCCTCGGGAACTGCATCTCGATCAGTCGCTGGCGGTCAGCCGCCGCGAGCCGCATTCGGCTCGGGTCCAAGCTTCGATTGAAGCCGGCGGCGAGGAGCTGGTCTCCTGCGAGTACTTCAAGGTCACGCGCCACGAGATCGCCGGCACGATCCAGTTTCCGCGTCCCTTGGGACCGAGCGTGCCCGATCTTGTGGTCGTGATCGACGGGGCAGGAACCATCGGCGGCAATCTTGTCCATTCCGGCGAGGTCTGGTACTCCGCGCCAGGGACTAACCCGTTTGAGGTAACCGGCAGGCTTACCCTTTTAGGGGTGTCGAGTATCCAAAACTAAGAGCCGGTCACGAAATAACGTGTCCAACCGCTCCCTTCGGTCGCGGCTCGGAAGCCGAGCGGACGTGCGGCACACGCTCTCAATTTTTCCGGCGGGCTTTAGTACTGTTTTTCCTCCTATCCTCCGATCTAATGATTTGAATCGCACTGATAGGGGAAGCGTATGAGACTTCGTGAAGCCGCGCTGCTGGCGGTGATCTTGAGCGCTCCGGCCATCTTCGGCCAGGCCATCGACGGAGATGTTATCGGCACGGTATTTGACGGGACGGGCGCCGGAGTGCCAAATGCCCGCGTGACGCTGGAGAATATCGCGACGGGCGTCCAGGCGACGGGCAATACCGGTGGCAACGGAACCTACCGCTTCAGCAATGTCCCGATTGGAGCCTACACGGTGGCCGTCAGCGCTTCCGGCTTCGCGGGGGCGTTGATCAAAGACGTCCAAGTCGATCTCAACAAAATCATCACGGTCAACGCGACGATTCAACCGGCGACCGTAAAGACGGACGTGACTGTGGTCGAGTCTCCGGTGTTGCTGGATACCACCACGGCGCAGATCGCGACGTCCTACACGGAGCGCGCGGCCGAGGACCTAGCCATCGCGGCCAACGCGGGCGACGGCGCGCTGAACCTGGCGCTGCTGGACGGCGGCGTAGCCAGCTCCGGCGGCCTCGGAGCCGGGGTCGGACCTGCGGTGGGAGGGCAGCGTCCACGCAGCAATAACTTCACCGTGGAGGGCGTCGACGACAATCGCAAGGACACCACCGGACCGGCCACGCTGGTCCCCAACGATGCCGTGGCTGAGTTCACGTCGCTTCAGAATCAGTACAGCGCCGAGTTCGGACATTCCGGCGGAGGCCAGTTCAACACGGTGATCAAGAACGGCGGCAACGCGATTCATGGGTCGCTCTTTGAATACCTGCTGAACCGCCATCTGAACGCCGTGGATCAGTCTTTTGCCCGGCAAGGCATTCGTTCCAATCCCCGCTATGACAACAACCGGCTGGGAGGAGAAATCGGCGGCCCCATCCGCAAAAATTCGTTGTTCTACTACGTATTGTTTGAAGACAACCCGGTGGGCCAGGCCAGATCCGTATCGCAGGCGGTGTGGGCGCCAACCGCGGCGGGCTATCAGACGTTGAATTCAATGCCCGGGCTTTCGCAGACCAACTTGGGCGTTCTCGAAAAGTACCTGGCGCCGGCTCCGGCCCAGGGCAGCACGACGACGGTGGCGGGAACGACGATTCCCATCGGTGTCTCTCCCATTCTGTCTCCCAGCTATTACAACTTCTATAACTGGCTAGGGTCGATCGACTATACGCTTTCAAGCAAGGACCAGATCCGCGGACGCTATTTGAGCAATCGGCAATCTCAAATCGACACCAGCGCGAACCTTCCGGCATTCTGGACGCCGACGCTGACCACCAGCGAACTGGTGTCGCTATCGGAGTTCCACACGTTCCGTCCGAATCTGCTGAACGAAGTGCGGCTGGCTTACAATCGTTTTGACAACGACACCCAGAGTCCCAACGTTTCGTATCCCGGTCTGGACCAGTTCCCCAACATTGTCATCTACGACGATCTGGGCGTGCAGCTCGGTCCCGATCCCAATGCTCCGCAAACCATCGCTCAGAGCACCTATCAGCTCATCGATAACCTGAGCTGGGTCAAGGGCCGGCACGACCTGAAGTTTGGCGTCGACGCGCGCGATCAGATTGCGGGCGACACGTTCATTCAATATTCGCGCGGAGACTACGAATACCTGGGCATGAGCGGCTTTCTTCTGGATCAGGTTCCCGGTTATCGGGCGCAACGGGGCGTGGGAAGCCGGCCCTATTCGGGAAACGCCACCGCCTTCAGCGCGTTCGTGAACGACAACTGGAGAGTATCGAACAACCTGAGCCTGAATCTGGGCGTGCGCTACGAATACAACGGCGTATCGCAATCGATGAAGGATTTCGGGTTGAACAGCGTGGCGGACGTGCCGGGCGCGATCGGTTTTTTCGTTCCGCAGGCGCAGAAGCTCAACTTCGCGCCGCGCTTCGGATTCGCGTATTCGCCGGGCCATAAAGCCGCCACCTCCATTCGCGGCGGCTTTGGCATGGGCTTCGACCCTATCTTCGATAATGTCGGGCTGAACGTGCGCCCACCGCAGGACACGTCTTTGATCACCAATGTTCCCAGCACTTCCAATTTCCTGGGCAACGGCGGAATCCCGCCGACTGCGCTTCCGCCTAATCCGACGCTGGCGCAGATTCGCGCGAACACGACGGGCTGGCTCCCGAATCAGATGCTGGGCTATGCAATGAACTGGAGCATGGGCGTCCAGCACGAATTTGCCCGCGACTACACTCTGGAGGTCCGCTACGTGGGCACGCGCGGGGTGCATCTGATCGAGCAGACGGAGCTGAACCGGAATGCCGTGGTGACGCCAGACTTGTACTTGCCGACATATCTCCAATCGCCCGGACAAACCGCGTTGAACAGTCTGCCGGTCACGCTCACGCAACTGAATGCATTGAAGGCAGGTATCAATCCGCTGGCGCCGTATGGATTCACCAACGTCATCACCTCCTATCTGCCGACGGGAAACTCCATCTACAACGGTCTGGCGACGGAGCTTAAAAAGAGGATGTCGCGGCACCTGTTCTTCCAGGCCGCTTACACCTGGAGCCACCTGCGAGACGACAGCACGGCGGAGATCAACACCACGGCGCTATCGCCACGGCGGCCGCAGGATTTCGGAAATCTGCGATCGGAGTGGGCGGATTCGGCGCTGGACCGGCGGCAACGCGCCACCGTTACGTGGATCTATGAGACTCCCTGGTTCAACAAGAACCAGAACGGGTTCGTGCGCGACGTGCTGGGCAATTATCAGATCGCGGGCAGCTACATTTTCGAGTCTCCGGAGTACGTCACGCCCCAGGGCGGAATCGACGCCAATCTCAACAGCGACTCGACCAGCGACCGGACCATCGTCAATCCCAATGAAGCGCCCGGAACCGGCACCGGCGTGACCGCGCTCAAGAGCAGCTCCGGCGCCACGGTGGCGTATCTCGCCAATAATCCGAATGCACAGTACATCACGGCGGGGTCGGGGGCTCTGGCCAATGCGGGACGCAATACGCTGGCGACGTCGCGGATCAACGATTGGGACCTCACGGCGTCGAAGAACTTCACCATCCGGGAGCGGATCAGGCTCCAATTCCGCGCCGACTTCTTTAACGCCTTCAATCATCCGCAATACACGCCCGGCGTGTTGGACAGCGTCAGTGCCGTCAACCGCTCCAGCACTTCGGCGGTCAACTATCTAATCCCGAGCAATGCGCTGTTTGGGCAGTGGAACCAGGTGTTCGCCAGCAACGCGCGCTACATTCAACTCGGCATAAAGATCCGGTTTTAACCGCTCCCTGCGGTCGCGGCTCGGAATCGTTAGGAGAAGAACAGCTTCCAAGCGGTGACGGTGAGCGCGTGGGTCACCATGGACGCGCGAATGCTGCGGGCCTGCCGGAACGCCAGCCCGTAGAACACGCCGGCGACCGCGGCCATGGCCACCATGCGCCAGTTGGGGAACGCGTGGAACCACAAATGCGCCAGGCCGAACAGAAGGGAGGCCAGCGCCAGACCCAGCCACTGGTTCTTGAGCCACTGGCCGATCCACTGCTGCAACAGCCCGCGGAAAAAGAATTCCTCGCCTAGCGCCAGCACCCACAGAACTCCGAAGAATGTTCCCAGCGCCAGCACGGTGATCCGATCCCATCCTGGCGACGGCGCGTGCGGCGAGCCGAATCCCACGGCCCAGGACGCGAGGGCCGCCGCCGGTAGGAACAGGACGAAGCAGGCCAGGCCGACGATCCATTCCCTGCGCTTGGGCCAGAAGCCGAATCCGACCCCCTGCATGCGCCGGACGCTCAGCATGGCGAATGCGCCGACGCGGATCCACATCACCTTTCCCAGGACGTCCAGAGTGAGCCTGGGGTACGGGTCGAGGTACTCGCGGCGTTCCAGATTTGCCAGGAAAACCGCGGCCATGAACACGACGAACAGAATATCGGCCGCGCCCCGATGGGGCAGCACAACATACCAGAAGGACGCGACACCGGCGAGTCCGAGGATCGCCGCCAGCGCTTGCCAGCGAAAAAACCCGAAGGCCAGGGAGGCTGCGCAGTAGGGCGCCGCGGCGGAGAGCGTCAGGAGCAGCGCCAGCGCGGGGGGCGGAAGCCGCTCCAGCCGCGCTCGCCAGCGTTCGACGCCGAGGGTGTAGTAGAAACTGGCTTCCAGCAGGAACGCCGGCAGAGCCGCCAGCGCCAGGTGCAAGGGGATGTGGTATTGCCGCGAGTAAATATACGCCGCCGTCGCGGAGCCGAACCAGATCAACGGCAGCGCCCACATTATTGTCATCGTAACCTTTTCCCGTAACCATTTCGCCGCCGCCGAGTATTGTTCTATGAAAGCCGTGGACGCGACCGACAACGCTTTGATGGCCCGAGTGAGCGCCGGAGATCTGCCCAAGCTGGCTGTGTTGTTCGAGCGGCATCACCGCGCCTTGTTCCGCTACTTCGTGTCGCTGAACCGGGACCGGGAGCTTTCCGAGGATCTGGTGCAAGACGTGTTTTTCCGGATCCTGCGATACCGGTCTACCTACGATCCGGGGAAGGCGTTCACCGCGTGGATGTACGGGATCGCGCGCCGCGCCGGCCTGGACCGGGCGCGAGACCGTCGCGCGGAGGTGATCGGAATTGAGGCGATCGTGGAGCGCCGCGGCGAACCCGCCTCCGCCGCGCCGGGTCCGGAGGAGCGTGCGGCCAAGGGGCAGAATCTCGGGTTGCTGGAGCGGGCGCTGGATCTGCTGCCCGCGGACAAGCGCGAGATTCTGGTGCTCAGCCGGTTTCAGGAAATGAAGTACGAGGACATCGCGGCGGCGCTCAATTGCGAAGTCGGGGCGGTGAAGGTGCGCGTGTACCGGGCCGTGCGCGCCCTGGAACAGATTTATTTTGCGCTGGAGAAGGAAAAAGCATCATGACGTGCGAAGAGATGGAATCGCGGATGGCCGAGTATTGGGGCCGGACGCTGGACCCGCAGCAGCAATCGGAAGTAGAGGCGCACCTGGCTGTCTGCGAAACCTGCCGCGCCGGAGCACAGAGGTTGGGATCGCTGTGGCGGGATCTGGCGCGGTTGCCCACGCCGGAGCCGGGCCCCGGCGTGCGCGAACGATTCTACGAAACGCTGGCGGCATATCGCGACGGCGCCGCCGCGGCGAGGCCGGCGCTCAAATGGGTCTGGCAGATCGCCGCCGGCGTGGCGCTGGCGCTGGCGGGTGTGGGCGCGGGATACAGCCTGCGGTCGAGCCAGACCGTCAATGCGGAGGTAGCGCAACTGCGGGCGGAGGTCGGCAATATGCGTCAACTAGTGGCCTTGTCGTTACTGCAACAGCAGTCCGCCAGCGAACGGTTGCGGGGCGTGAGCTGGACTTATCGCGTCGAGCCGTCGGACACCGAGGTGCTTGCGGCGCTGCTTACCGCGGTGAATCACGATCCCAACGTGAATGTGCGGCTGGCGGCCGTGGACGCATTGCACCCTTTCGCCGCGAGCCCGGTCACCAGAGACGCCGTGATTCAGGCGCTGCGGAAGCAGGCAGCGCCCATCGTGCAGGTGGCGCTGATCGATCTGTTGGTGGATTTGAAGGAGACCGAAGCCGCGCCGGAGCTTCAGAGGGTGGTTTCAGACAACTCGGCGGACGCCGACGTGAGACAACGGGCCCAATGGGCCTTGGAGAAATTGCAATGAATATCTTGAGACGCTTCGTGATCGCGGGAATCGGGTTCGCGGCGCTGGCCGCGGCGCAGGAAGCCCCGCAGCCGCAGCACGTCACCGTGCCGTTTCGCGATGCGGCCGCGCCACGAAAACTGGAGGTAAATCTGGCGACGATGGCCACCCTAACCGTGCGGGGAACGGAGAGGACCGATGTAGCGATCGACTACACGATGCGCGGGCCCTTCACGCCTCGCCCCCGAATTTCCGAACCACCGCCCGGCATGCATCGCATCGGCGGATCCAGCGCATTGGAAGCGAGCCAGGATGGCAACGTCGTACGCGTCAATGGGGGAGGATGGCTCGGAAATCTTGGCGACGTGACTATCCAGGTTCCGGCGCAAACCTCCGTGACGATCGCGAGCTCGCTGGGAGGGAAGATTTTGGTGGAGAATATCGCCGGTGAGATCGAGGTGAATCAGCTTAACGGGGAGATCACGATTACGAATGCCTCGGGACCGGTGGTGGCGCATTCCACAAACGGCAAGATCATCGCGTCGCTGAGCAGGCTCGAGGCGAACAAGAGCGTGAGCTTTTCCACATTTAATGGCGACATCGATCTGACGCTGCCCGCCGACGCCAAGGCCACGCTGAAGGCCCGGGCCGACAACGGCGATATTTTCACGGATTTCGATGTGAAGGTAGAGCCGCAGCCGGCCGCGCCTGCGCCTCCTCCTCCGCCCGCTCCACCAGCCCCGCCCGCTCCGCCGGCCCCGCCCGCGCCTCCTGCTCCAGCGGGCTTTCGCTCCGCGATCAGGGACCAGGTGAGGGATCAGGTCAGGGCGCGGGTCAGGACTGCGGTGAAGTCGGCGGTCGGTGGCCGCACGGATTACGTCGAAGGCACCATCAACGGAGGCGGCACGGAAATCCAGTTCACTACCTATAACGGCCGCATCCTGATCCACAAGAAGTAGCTCCAAGTAAGAGCGGCTTGCCGCGCCGGGGTAAAATGGCCCTGTCATGCCCTCATTCCCCGGCGTGGATTATCTGCGCATCGACTCGCTGTTCAACCAGCAGGAGCTGCTGGTGCGCCAGACCGCGCGCCAGTTCGTGGACGACCGCGCGCAGCCGCTGATGCGCGATTGCTTCCGCGATGCCCGCTTCCCCAGCGAGCTGATCGCGGAGATGGGCCGGCTGGGATTCTTCGGCGCGAATCTGGAAGGCTACGGCTGCGCCGGCATGAGCAACGTGGAGTACGGCCTGATCATGCAGGAGTTGGAACGGGCCGACTCCGGACTGCGCAGCTTCGTCAGCGTGCAGGGCGCGCTGGTGATGTACCCGATCCTGACGTTCGGCAGCGAGGAACAGAAGCAGCGCTGGCTGCCGCGGCTGCAATCGGGCCAAGCCATCGGCTGCTTCGGCCTTACCGAGCCGGGCTTCGGATCGAATCCCGCGGGAATGCTGGCTCGCGCGCGCCGCGAAGGCAGCGGCTGGGTGCTGGATGGCGAGAAAACGTGGATCACCAACGGCTCGATAGCCGATGTCGCGCTGGTGTGGGCTCGCACGGAGGAGGGCATTCGCGGATTCCTGGTGGAGCGAGGAACGCCTGGATTCACGTCTCAGGAGATTCACGGCAAGCTGTCCATGCGGGCCTCCGTTACGTCCAGCCTGACGCTTCAGGATTGCCGCGTCCCGGAGAGCGCGATGTTGCCGGGCGCGAAGGGCTTGAAAGCGGCGCTGAGTTGCCTGACCCAAGCTCGCTTCGGCATCGGTTGGGGCGTGATCGGCGCGGCCATGGATTGCTACGAGACCGCACGATCATTTGCGGTGCTGCGCAGGCAGTTCGACGGCCGGCCCATCGCGTCGCATCAACTGGTGCAGGAAAAGCTGGCCTGGATGATCACGGAGATTACCAAGGCGCAGCTCCTGGCCCTGCAAGTGGGCCGCTTGAAGGATCGGGGGCAGGCCGACCCGGCCCATGTGTCCATGCTCAAGCGCAACAACGCTTCGATCGCGCTCGATTGCGCTCGCATGGCGCGCGATCTGTTGGGCGCGGCCGGAATCGTGGACGAGCATCCCCTGATGCGCCACATGTGCAACCTGGAAACCGTAAAGACCTACGAAGGCACGGATCACATTCACGCGCTGGTGATCGGGGAGCGCGTGACCGGCGTTGCAGCCTATAAATGAAAGGCGCAAAGACGGGCGGCATGGTAGCATGAGACAGGTAGCGCTATGGCCATTCTGTTGACTGCGGTTCATTACATCGTTTGCATTTTCCTGATCATCGTGGTTCTGCTGCAAAGCGGGAAGGCGGCGGATCTTGCCGGCGCGTTCGGCGGGATGGGCTCGCAAACCGTGTTTGGCCCGCGCGGATCGGCCACGGTGCTGTCCAAGGCCACCACCATCGCGGCGGTGTTGTTCATGGTGACCTCGCTGAGCCTGTCGATCATCGCCACGCGGGGAGGCAAGGCCGGTTCCTCGGTGCTGGACAAGGCCAAGGCCGCGCCGGTGCAACAACAGAAGGGCGCCACGCCGCCGCCCGGCTCCACGGTGCCGCTCACGTTTACTCCGGTTGGTCCGAACGGGGAAAAGGGAACGCCCCAAACGATTCCGACCCCGGTGGCGCCCGCGCCGGCAAAGTAGTTCTCATAATCGCGGAGATGGCGGAATTGGCAGACGCACTAGCTTGAGGTGCTAGCGGGTAACTCCGTGGGGGTTCAAGTCCCCCTCTCCGCACCACAAAGATTCAAAGGGAGTTACGGGCCATTCGGAAGCCGGTGGCCCAAGGTTTCATAGGCCACTGCAGCGGTTTTTGTAGCGGTTTCGGCCCGACCCCGTGAAGCTGTGCGCCGGTATCCCGGCGCACGTGGAGCGGGAGACTGGAGTAGCCGGGGCGGCCACGCCCAGTGGAGACCGGGTCTTTGGTCGTTTACTTCTTGTTTCCGGTAGCTGGGGGAGCCTCCGGGGGAACGATAACCGGAGGTGGGGGAGGAAGCGGTATCACACTGGACGGTACGACGCCGTCGAATGCGCGGCCTGTGGGCGGGTCCGCTGGCCTAGTCGAACTTGGTTTTTCACTCATTTGTGCTCCTTGTAACAAGCTACCTCTTGTTCGTCGGGGGAGGTGGGGGAGTTGAGGGAACGACCAGCGGCGCTGGCGGCGGTAGAGGAATCGAATTCGACGGCACAACGCCTTTCTCCATCGGAAATGCGTTGCCTGAATCCGTTGGATTGTTGTTGCTACTCATACTGCTCATTATGCCCTATTGTCGGTTCTGCGGGGCCGGTGGCGGGGGAGTTGAGGGAACGATCAGCGGCGTTGGTGGTGGTAGGGGGACGGAGTTCGAAGGCACAACACCTTCGTGAATCTCCATCGGAAACGAGGTGCCCGTAGGCCTTGGGTTGTTGTTGCTCATAGTGCTCCTTGCTACTTACTGTTTGTTCTGGTTCTGCGACGGCGGATCGACCGCACGCCCGATTCCCACAACAGAGTCCTTCTGATTTGTTTTTATGATAGCACTGGTGTGTTTCACGTTCTGCACTGCAAAAACGAGCGTGAGAATGAGTGCAACAACGAAGCATCCCCCTGCGAGGTATGTGGCACACCGGGTGACGTGCGCCCAGAAACGCGGACGCTTCTCATCCGCGAAGTATTCGGAATGCGTAATTTTCGTCTGATGCTCGAAAGCCTGATGGCTAGCGATGAAGGAGAAAAGCATCAGGACAATCGATCCGCACAGTAATCCCCAAGACCAGAATAAGAAGTTGAGGCAAATTGCTGTTGATAAAGGGGCCACGTCTTTGATGAAGGCGAGCGAGACTCCGAGTGCGCCCGCCGACAGCGTTAGGAGTGCCTTGTCAAACGCTTCTTGTGACGCGTGCGCCCGCTCCCGGTTCGCCAGCGCTTGGGCTTCATAAAGCCGGTTGGTTTGCTCTCTTTGTGCGTCGTTAGGAGTCAACTTACCCCGATTGTTTAGCTTACTAAATCGTGTACGCGGGCCGGGTATGGAATGTTCCGTGCGACATCTCACCCCCCTGGGGTCATCCGGCCCCACTGCAGCCTCCCAATCGCCACAAAACGTAAATCGGTTTTGCCCGCTTTCATGGCAGCCACGAGCTACACCAGCGCAGGGTCAGCATCAGGGAGATGTGGGGTTAACCTTTCTAGGCTCGTCGGGAAGCTCATGGCGTACCGTTGTCCAGAACCTCCGAAGGCGGATGATGACCGCTTGCAAGGTGTCGAGGAGGTGCAGTAGAAGCCACGCCAAAAAGACAACCAATAGCGTTGCTTGGAATGCGTAATATTCAATCTGGGAAAAAAGATTGGGGTTGGTACCGGGGATCACGTCGCCTCCTTAGATTCTCGCCTTGGCGGACTGCGCCTTTAGCAAAACTTCGAAAGCGACAAAAAAATGGTAGCGAGCCCCTGATGGCGTGTCAAGCCACCTTGTGAGGCAGGGGTCGAAAAAAGGTTAGTTTCCAGGTGTCTACACGTGGTTTCCGAAGCCCGCTAATATTTATTTTTGATCTAGTTCCAATGAGTTATCACGATAGCAACGCGACCCACCCCCTCCCGGTGGTGGTTTCGAGAAATCCCATGAAACAGGGCGATACCTTGGCCTCGCAGAATCAATTAGACCGTTATGCCGGGCGCAACGAGAATTTTGTTCTCGTTTGCGTTGCGGGCCGAGCGTCGGGATATCAAGGGCGGAGCCCTTGGCTAGTTAGCCCTCCATGGTACCCGGCGAAACAGGCTTAAGTGGCCTGAGCTAGCGGGTAACTCCGTGAGGGTTCAAGTCCCCCTCTCCGCACCATTCCCAGGCTGGGGCTCTCGGTGAACAAACCCCTCACTGAGCGGTTGCGCTCTGCCTGACGACGGCGACTGATCCGTGCTGCGCTCCACTCGGCCAAAGCCGCCCATTGCGCCGTCAGAGTCAGATCAGACATCGTTCAGCCCGGTTTGGGACATTGCCTGTCACCTTGACACATACCGCGCTCTTAGCGATGATAAGCGCACGTCCTTGACTAAGGGAGTGTGCCATGTCCGAGCCGGCAAGTGTCGAGACGATCGCCAACCCCTCGCGGCGCGCTTTCTTGGCGGCGGCCGCGGGACTCGGCGGATTGGCGATCGCGCCAAGCACGCGCGTGCGCGCCGCCGTCGTGCACACCGATTTTTTGACGCTTCCGGCTTACGGGAACGGCACCCTCCCCGCCGGCATCCGCTCGCGCCAAATCGCAAACGTGAACGGCATGACCGCGCATATTTTGGAGGCAGGTTACGAAACGCCGGGCCGGCCGGCAGTCTTGCTCCTGCATGGCTTCCCGGAGCTAGCCTATAGCTGGCGCAAGGTGATGCCGCCTCTGGCCGCCGCCGGCTATCACGTGATCGCCCCCGATCAGCGCGGCTATGGCCGCACCATCGGCTGGGACGATTCCTACGACGCCGATCCGGATCCGTTCCGCATTCTCAACATGACGCGAGACGCCATCGGGCTGATCTACGCGCTGGGCCACCGCTCGGTGGCGATGGTGGCCGGACACGACGCCGGCGCGCCTGTCGCCTCCTGGTCCGCGCTCATCCGGCCCGATATTTTCCGTTCGATTACAATCATGAGCTCGCCATTTGAAGGCGCGCCCTCGTTGCCCTTCGACACAGCGAACGGCGCTCCTCTGCCACGCCCCGCCCTCACGGACGACGAGCTTGACGCCGAGCTCGCGAAGCTCAACCCACCGCGGAAATACTATCAGAACTATCAGCGCACGCGCGGCGCCAACGACGACATGCTGCATGCGCTGCAAGGCCTGCACGCCTTCTTCCGCGCCTATTACTTCTACAAGAGCGCCGACTACAAAGGCAACAATCCCCATCCCCTCAAGGCGCGCACCGCCGAGGAGATGGCGCAAATTCCGACCTATTATGTGATGGAGAAGGACAAGGGCATGGCGGCGACCGTTGCGCCGTTCATGCCGCCGGCGGATTACATCGCCAATTGCAAATGGCTGACCGAAGCCGAGGTCGATGTGTACGCGGCCGAATACGGCAGGACTGGTTTCACCGGCGCCTTGCAGGGCTACCGCGAGCGGCGGGGCTCCGATCCCAGAAGTATCGCCGAGATGCACACCTTTTCGGGCCGCAGCATAGACGTGCCCTCCCAGTACATCGCGGGGAAAAGCGATTGGGGCGTCTATCAAACGCCGGGTGCGGTCGACAAGATGCGCAATAGCGCCTGCACGCGCATGGTTGGATTCCATCTTCTCGATGGCGCCGGACATTGGGTGCAGCAGGAGCAGCCGGAACGGGTGAGCGCATTGCTCGTTCAATTCCTGCACGATTACGCAAGGCGATGATCGCAGGCGGTCAGGACGCTGCGCTGCGGCCCCACAAGCGAGCCGACGCGAGATCGGCCCCCTGGCGCATGGCCTGGAGCTTCAACCACACCGCGGGTTCGATGACCCATTCCCGTCCGGTGAAGGTTCCGAAGCCGCAATCCGCGCTGGCGACGATGCGCTCGCGATCGCCGACCACGGCCACGGCCTCCTCCAGCCGCCGAGCCACGACTTCAGGATGCTCGACGATGTTGGTCGTGGTGTCGATCACGCCCGGCAGCAGCACCATGTGGGCCGGAAGCTTGTGGCGGCGCAGCGCCTGGTACTCGTGCTGGTGCCGTGGATTGGCAAACTCGATGCTCAGAGCGCCGACGCTGGCCTGGTACAGCACGGGCAGGATCAGCTCCAGGGCAACGTCGTAGATGTGTGGACCGTCCCAGTTGCCCCAACAGCAATGCAAGCGAATGCGCTCGGGCGGAATCCCCGCGATCGCCTGGTTCAGCGCCGCCACGTGCTTTTCGGCGGCTTTCACGAACTCGGCCTCCGATAGATCGCGGTAGAACACAGAGCGGTCCATGGCCAGATCCGGCGCGTCGATTTGCAGGATCAGGCCGGCCTGATGGATCGCCATGTATTCCTTGCGCATTTCACGCGCCAGCGCCGCCAGATACGCCTCATGGGAGTCGTAGTACGCGTTGAGCATCGTGGTCGAAACGATGCCGGGCGAGGGCGCGGTCATAAAGCATTCGTCGAAAGCACCAGCTGCCCGCGCGTTGCGTTTCAGGCGCTCGATTTCCTGCTGGATGGGAGCTGCGTCGAGATAGCGCAGTTCGCTTTGCGCTTCCGGGGCGTTCTGCATCCGGCTGCGCCGTGGAAAGCGCTGCGCCAAAACTTGGATCAGCTCCGGGAACTCTTCGTAGTCGCGGCTGCGGCGGCGCTTGGACTCGCCCGCGAAGCCGGACATGCGCTGAGGCACGTACGTCTGAAAGCCGATGCGCTGCTGCTCGCCGTCATTGCCGATGTCGATGCCGGCCGCAGCTTGCTTTTCGACGACGTGGCGTACCGCGCGGTCCATCTCCTCGGCCAAACGGACGGGATCGACGGCTCCGCCTTCTTCGCGCTCCACCAGAAGCGAGGAGAGGGTCTCGTTCCGCGGCAGGCTGCCGACGTGGGTGGTGCGGATTCGGTCGCGGCTGATCATAATAATCTCGGCCCCAAGGCCGGTTATTATTCTATCCTTGTTCCGATGGTCGAACCACGTCGCGCAGAGATCGCGGACGTCTGTTCGAGCGCTACGTCTGTGGAGAACTTGGGCCCAGATAGCGGGCTCGTGTCGCGGAGCTCAAACGTTCATAGCATGAACGATCACCGCCGCGAGCAGCCCACAGGCGACCGCAACGATCCTACCTTTCCAGGTAGCCGCATACCGAGCAGCCGCATGCTGAGCAGCCGCAAGCTGAAGCACGGGCGGACGATAGGGGAATACATACCCGCAAGCGTCGCAATAGGGGGCTTCGGCATTTGTCATCGATCGACATTCAGCGCATTGTTTTCTCACAGTCCAATATTTACCCTTGGGCCAAATAAGTGGAATGCCCCTAAAGTAACGTTTGCGGGTACTAGGAGAAACGCCCGCCTTAGTCCTTCCGTCACCGCCTTGTGATTGTAGCCCGACCGTACCTATCTAATTGAGACGATCGGCCTATTGCACGGAGGGTTGGGAGATGCCACGCTGCTGTTGCTGAGCCTAGCGCCCGGACTCGTGAAACCAAGGCGTGACGAACGGTCACGTGACGCCCGCAATTCCCGGCCTAGGCTCAGGATGAAAAGGGAAAGTACGAGAGCTAATTTCGAGAATCGCTATCCGAACCTTCCGTCGGACAAACCGGTTCGTTTGGCCTGGGTTGACAAACCGGGACAAGTCAGATGCGTGCCGGGAAGGTGCATCGACATCTCCAACAGAAGGATTCACATTGAGGTGTCTGTGAAGATTCCTTTGCATACCCTGGTGATGCTCCGGGCGGATGGGATTGGCATCGCTGGTTCGGCCTCCGTAAAGTACGTGACCTCCTGCGGCGACACCAAGTTCATTCTCGTACTTGAAACAAACTGATCCCTGGAGATCGTCTCCGCTCCCTCACGGTCGCGGTTCAGTTCTGCCGGCCATCGCAAATGAGTACGGGCGCCCACACCGTCGATGAGCGTGATATGATCGGCGGAAGTCTATGAGGCCACAATTTATTTCCGCCTTGCTTCTGGTTGCGCTACCCATGCTGGCGCAGCTCCCCGCTCCGAATAAAGCTGGAGTTGCCGCGGGTCACGACCTGTTCCGCGCGAAGGATCTTGAGGCGTCGAACAAGTTCTGGCAGACTCTCGGCGGCCAGCCGGTTCAGTTCGCCGGCACTCTGAACCTGACAAAATTTCCAGGCGTCCTGCTGCTCAATCTTGCAGCAGGGGGACAGGGGCGAGGGCAAGGTGCCCCGGCGGCTCCCGCGGCGGCGCCTGCCGAGTTAGGCGGATCGGAAGGATCGTCGGTCGATTTCATCGGGTTCTCGGTGAAGGATCTCAAAGGGTCGCTTGCCAAGTGGGCGGAGGCTGGAATCAAGCCGCTGGCGGGCGGATCGGCGAAGCAAGTCTACTTGATGTCGCCGGACAAGATTAAGGTGAGAATCGTCGAAGATAAATCGCTGGCGGTGCCCATCGTGGCGGACACCATCAAGATGATGGTTCCGAATGTGGCGGAGGCGCAGGCGTGGTACGCAAAATACTTCGGCGCGGAGATGGTGAAGCGTAGAGGCGAGATGGTGGCGGATATCCCCGGGTCGAGTATCTTGTTCGAGCAAGCCAAAGGGCCGGTGGCTCCCACCAGGGGAAGGGCGTTCGATCGGATCGGCCTGGAGGTGGTGAACCTGGAGGCTCAAGTCAAGAAGCTGGAGGACGGGGGGGTTAAGCTCGACCGTCCCTATACGGGGAAGAATGCCAAAATGAACGCGGGGTTCGCCGTGTTCCAGGATCCGTTCGGGACGCTGATCGAGATGAGTGAGGGGCTGTCGGCAGTGAAATGAGGCCGAGGCGGTGAAATGAGAAAGACGACCGCATTCGCGATTTTGTCGTGGCTTTCCGGAGCGGCGATCCTTTCGAGCCCGGCATTCTTGAGCCCAGCATTCGCCCAAGCTCCGGCTCCATCGTGCATGCCGCCGGCGCAAGCGCCAGCCCAGGGCGGTGGCGGGCGCGGCCCAGGAGTTGCGGGTGCGGGACGGGGTCAGGGCGGCGGCCAGCAGGCGCAACCGGCTCCGCGCAATCTGGCAATCTCGGCGATACCCGGCGTCGTTGCCGCAGGCGGGCAATGGACCAAAATCTGGCAGGCCGGCGGCAACAGCGCCGACGGCATTATCCCGGACAAGGACGGCAGCGTTCTGGTGGCGCAGGAAGACTTCGACACGGTCCTTAAGATCGACGAAAACGGCAAGGCATCTGTCGCCGTTGCGAATGCCAAGGGTGTCGGCTCGATATCGATGGATCCGCGGGGCCTTCTTTACGGCGCGCACAGAACCGAGAGGCCCGGATCGGCCAAGCCGGACCAGGCGTCGATCGTCAACGCGATCACGGAGCTGGCGCCGGAACGCAAGACCATCGCCGACAAGTGGGCTGACGGCACGCCCCTTACGGTACGGCCCAACGACCTCACTGCCGACGGCCGGGGCGGCGCGTATTTCACGGGGGGCTGCCTCTACTATGCGGGCCCCAAGGGCGTAACGGTGGCGGCGGAGAACCTGCGCACGAACGGGATCGTGTTCAGCCCGGATGAGAAGACTCTCTACGTTACCAACGGCGGCACGCTGGTCGCATTCGAGGTGACGGGGCCTGGCCAGCTCACCAACCGCCGCGATTTCGTAACGCTCCCGGCGGGCAGCAATGGCGACGGCATGGTGGTCGATTCCGAGGGAAGGCTCTACGTGAGCAGCAATCCCGGGGTGCAGGTATTCGACAAGACCGGGAAGTATCTCGGCGTGATTCCGACGCCGCGCAGCCTCATCAGCGTGACTTTCGCGGGCGCCGATAGAAAGACGCTCTACATCGTCGGCAGCGGCGCGGACGACGAAAACGGCCAGCCGATTCGCGAGGGCCCGCAGCAGACTGCCGCGACGATTTACAAGCTTCCGGTGATCGCGCAAGGGTTGAAGGGCCGCGCAAAATAGACCTCGGGGCGAGATGAGAACCGTTGCGGCCGCCAGGGCCGGAGAAATCGGTTTATACTCGATGACACGAAGCGGAGGCCCACGGATGTTGTCGCGTTATCGGAACCATAGCCTTGCGGCCGCCGTTCTGGCGACTGCTCTTTCCTCTGCCGCGTTGGCCGATCAGTCCGGCAACGCAACACTCGTGGCGAATGCTTATTTGAACCTGGACACCGGCGCGGTATCCAGCGCCGGCGGCGACATCCTTTGGAACGGGACGGCGCTGGTCCCGCAAGGCCGCGCCGGACTTTATAACGTGGGGAAATATGGTTCGCGCGTCTTCAAAGCCATCGCCGTCCGCTCTGCATCGACCGCGCCCTACAGCGCGGCTCCGATTCCCGCCAGCACGCTGGTAGCGGGGGATGTTTTCGGAGTGCACACCAACGGCGGCCGCTATGCCAAAGCGATCGTCATCGCTGTGAATGGTGCGTCTCTTTCACTTCAGTACACGACCTTCATCGCACGCAGTTCGAGCATCGCGGCCAACTTTGTGGCCAATCAGGCGGCCGGCGGCCCCCCGCCGTTCATTTATCAGGTACAGAACAACTACAGTTTCCTTCTGCCCGGAGTGCCCAACTACGGAATCGCGCCCGGCAGCTTGTTCGCGATCCAGGGCGAGAGCCTGAACGGCAGCGCGACGCCAATGTTGCAGAACAGCGCGGCGCCTGGTCTGCCCAAGACGTTGAATCAGACCAGCCTTTCGGTGACCGTCAACGGCGTCACCACCACACCGGCGCTGTACTACGCGTCGTCGGCCGCAGTCGCCGCAGTTCTCCCCTCCACCACTCCAGTAGGGACCGGAATCATCACCGTGACTTACAACGGGAATAGCGCACAGGCCCCGATTCAGGTTGTGCCGAGTGCGCTTGGACTGGATACCTTGTACGGAAACGGAGCCGGTGCCGGCGTCATTGAAGATGCCAACTTCAACGTTCTCGGACTCACCAGGTCAGCCATGCCGGGCCAAACCGTGATCCTGTGGGGCTCGGGCGTCGGCGCCGATACGTCCAACGACGATCGTACCTACCCGCAAACCCAGGACAATCTCACAAATATCCCGATGCAGGTCTACATCGGGGGCATCTCCGCGAATATTCTCTACCGCGGCCGGTCCGAGTATCCCGGCCTGGATCAGATTAACGTTGTGGTCCCGGCCAATGTTTCCCCTGGTTGTTACGTTTCCGTGGTCGCGGAGACCGGCTCGATCGTGAGCAACACGGTCACTCTCCCGGTGAGTCCCAGGGGTGGGGCGTGCTCCGATCCAGCCTTGGGCTTGAGCGGCAGTCAACTTCAATCGCTGGCCGCCAAAGGCGTCGCGACCCCGGTTAATTCACTTGCTGTAACCGTCTCTGAGTACACCAACTCGGCTGGTACGGTGTCCGATCAGGCCTTGGTCCTCTCCGATTCCGTTACGAGCGCGGAATTCGGTTCGGGAAACAACTATGCTTCCCAGGGAAGCTGCAGCGTATTTGAGCCGGGATTAGGATTCCCATTCCAAGCCCCTTCGGACGCGGGGACAATTCAGTTGACCGGACCCACCGGCAACCTGAATCTGGAAGCAGGAGGGGGCGCTTACGTTGGACAACTGCCGGCGGGCTCCCTGACCGGCAACCCCGGCGCCTACACGTTCACTGGCTCCGGTGGAAAGGACGTGGGAAGCTTCAAGGTCGCCATCAACGTGCAAACGCCGTTTTCCTTGACCAACAAGAGCGCGCTGGCATCGATCGCTCGATCGCAGGGTGCGACCGTCACCTGGACCGGCGGCTTTGCGAACGGCGATGTAATGGTGAATGGCGTGGGCGCGAGCCCCAACGGGAGCGTCAATTTCTACTGCCACGCCCCCTCCAGCGCCGGGCAACTCACGATTCCATCGGCGACCTTGTTAGCGCTGCCGCCAGGGGGCGGCAAGCTGCTCGCGATCAATGCTACTACTGCCCAGACCGTGTCAGCCTCGGGTCTGGATCTGGGCTTGGCGACCGGCGTCGTGTCCTTGGATGTGCCCACCACTTTCAAGTGAGCCGGATCCCTCCGCCGGTCCATCCGCATACTTTTTGGTGTACGATCTCCATAGAGGCAAGGGGATGATGTTTCCGGTCAAGTTCCCAAAGACATTCCCGTCGTTTTGTTGCGTTGCCTTGGCGCTGCCGCTGTTTGCACTCGGCGCAGCCAGTAGTCCTGTGGCAGATGCCGCCATGAAAGGCGACATCGCGGCGGTGGGTACGCTGATCCAGCAGAAGGCCGACGTGAACGCTCCCCAATCCGACGGTGCGACCGCCATTCAGTGGGCCGCCTACCGCAACGACTTGCCTTTGGCCGAAGTCCTGATCGGTGCCGGCGCCAACATAAAAGCCGCGAATCGCGAAGGCGCCACTCCGCTCTATCTCGCGTCGCTCCAGGGAAGCGCCGCGATGATCCGGAGACTGTTGGAAGCGGGCGCGGACGCGAATGAAACGGGACCGCAGGGCGAGACTCCTCTGATGCTGGCTGCCCGAAGCGGCAATCTGGATGCCCTCAAGCTGCTGCTGGACTATAAGGCACAGATCAACGCGAAGGATAAACTGCGTGGCACTATTCCATTGATGTGGGCGGTCGAACAATCCCATCCCGCCGCGGTGAAGCTCTTGATCGAGCGGGGCGCCGACGTGAAAGCGATCGCCGATCCCGACGCAGGCGGCAAACCGCGCAACAACCTTGCGAATCCCAAGGCGCAGCGCCAGAACTCTTTTTTTGGCGCAGGGTTTGGCGGGGGCAAGGCCGCCACTCCGGGCGCTGGCCCCCAGGCGTCTTCGCCACCAGCCAAGCCCCCTGCTCCCAAGCGCAGCGCGGCCGAGGTTGCCGACGCTCTTAGGGACGCCGGCGTAGATCCGGATCTCCTTACCGGGTTCGGGCTCGACCTCGGGAACCTGCCTCCGGGCGTGGATGCTTCCGTCTTGATCGAGCAGCTTTCGCAGTTTGGATTTGGCAAGCAAGTCAAAGACGGCGGCGGTCTCACAGCGTTGGTGCTGGCTGCCCGCGAGGACTGTCTCGAATGCGCTCAGTCGATCGTCAGCGCCGGCGCCGACATCAACCAGGTTACGAACTACGGCTGGACGGCGCTCCTGACCGCGACGCAGAACCGTCATTACAAGCTGGCAGCCTATCTTCTGGAAAAGGGAGCGGATCCCAACCTCGCCAACAACGGCGGCTGGACGCCGCTCTATCTGGCTACGGACAACCGCAATATCGAGAGCGGCGACTATCCGGTGCGCACGCCGGATATGGACCACCTGGAGTTCATCAAGCTGCTTCTGGATAAGGGAGCGAATATAAATGCACGCGTCTGCGGACCTCAATCCAAACCGCCGGCCTGTGTGGGCGATAGCACCGAAACGCGTACCAATTTCACCATGCAGTGGCTTTTCGAAGAGGGAGCAACTCCATTTCTGCGTGCAGCCCAATCTGGAGACATCCCGCTGATGAAGCTCCTCCTGGCGCGTGGGGCCGATCCCCACATTTTTACTGCGCACAACGTGACTCCTTTGGCGGTGGCATCCGGAATCGGATGGGTGGAAGGCGTGACCTTTGAATGGTCGGAGGCAGACACTGCCGAGGCCGTCAAGATGTGCCTCGCGCTGGGTATCGACCCCAATGTAGCCGACGACGAAGGACGCACAGCTCTGCACGGCGCCGCGCATAAGGGCCGTACCGCTGTAATCCAACTGCTGGTCGACGCAGGCGCCAAACTGGACGCTCACGACGGAGGAAGCCGCGACACCGTGAACGGCGCCTTGCTGGATGAGACATTCATCCCACTCGACTGGGCCCGCGGCCTGGTGCGAGTTGGTGTGCAATCCGCTATCGCCCACCCGGAGGCCGAAAAACTCCTGGTGAAGCTGATGGACCAGCAGGGGATCCCTGTTCCGCCGCCACCCAAATCGTCGATTTGTTTGTCCAAGGGAATCAACGGCTGCCAATAAACGGGTGATTCCTCGAGCGGCTTGACGCGATACCGAACCCCCGAACCAGACCCGACCTGTCAAGCCATTTGAGAAAGTAACCGAAATGGGGGTCGTTGTGCCACCTAAGAAAGTAACCGAGCGCGACGGCGTTTTGCTCCTTTCTGTAGAGTGAAATCGATTCTCTGGGGAGTCGCGTTCCTGGGGAAGATACAAAGGCCGATGCGACGGGGCTGGCTCCGGAGTAGACGGCGCGCCAAGGCCACCTCAATTCCATTTTTCAATATCGCCGACGCCTGGCAAGCGGAGCTGATTCTGCTCGGGAAACCGGAACAGAAGACAGATGATAGGATGAGCGGGCTGGCCTCGCTCCGATCGCCGCGTGTCTCTGGAATGCGATGGCTCAGATCAGACAGGACGCCGTTAGTAACTGCGCAAAGGCAGGCTCCCTCTGGTCGTGGCTCAGAAACCGTTACTACTCCGAGACCGAAGGGAGCGGATGCGCAAGTACTTATGACGCTATGTGTAGTTCGTCGCAGCCAGCTTGGCCAAGTGCGCTGGGGACACCCCTGTCTTGCGCCGGTGGACAGTCCGGACTGCCGACGGAATAGTGTCCCCGTTTTCGGCGGCCTCGCGGGCCGCTTTACTGCTACAGCCCCGCGGGGGCTTCAATCTTGGTGGCCAGGCGATCCAACCTCTGCTTGGTATTGCCGTAATTCACGAAGTCCGAGATCATTGCCGCCAGGTCGGTGGCATAATCGGCGTTGGCTTCAAGATAGTCTTGATATTCCGCTATGTTGTGCCTCGGCGTTCCGTTGAGGTGATCGATAACGGCGGCAGTGTAGCCGCCCAGCTCATCCAGGAACGGCTGGATTCGATCAATCGCGGTTTTTTGCCAGGGTGAAGCGGTGGCTCTCGCCTCGTTGAGCTTGGTAACCTGGCGCCCAAGCGCGTTAATGTGTTCTCTCATTTGGTTAATTGCAGCTGCGTGACTCTCCCAGCTGACATTCATCCGGGTGAAGCTCTCCATGGTCACGGCGTCTTCCTTGACTTGAAAGGCCATGGTCTTGGCTTCGGAGAGCAGCTTCGAGACTTGTTCAGAATCCGGAACATCGGCCGCGTGCACCGTGAACGAGGCCGCGAGGAACCCTGCCAGTAGAAATGCAGAGGTCCCTACTAGAGCGATCGATTTGCGTTGATTCATGCCATCCTCCCTCTTTGTTTGTGAACTGCCTGTCGCGCTCACCAAGAGCACGCGAGACTCCATTTCGACACCGGCTTAAAGCGCCAATTTCTTCAGGTGTTCATCGCAGAGCTTCCGGGGTTTGGGCGATTGCACCCAGCGATGCGCGATGCTGCGCAGGTTTTGGAGACCCAGTCCAAAGAGTGGCGTACTAAACCGAGTGGCCGCGAAGTTGCTCCCCAGGGCAAATCGAAGGAGGGCGTATTTGGGCGGCTCGGGCCCATGGACCCCGATTTGGATAGCGTGATCGAGGACGCTCAGCGGAGTGGAGTCATCGTCTATGCGATTTACTCGCCGGGTCTGGGCCACTCGGGCCATAGCGTCTGGCGCATGGATTGGGGGCAAAGCCACCTCGCGCAACTTGGCGAAGAGACCGGCGGGAGGCCTACATGCTTGGATTCGGCGCGCCGGTTTCTTTCGAGCCCTATCTCGCGGAGATCGCAGAGCATCTCGGTCATCAATTCCGCGTGACTTTCCTGGCGAAACCTGGCAAGAAGGCTGGCTTCCAGGATGTGAGGTTCGTCACGGAGGTGCCGAACGCGGAGCTTGTGTCAGCCCATCGAGTCTACGTTCCAGGGAGTCACTAGATGGGAGTATACTTACAATTTATGCAGAATCGCACAAAAACCGTATTGGTTGCGGTGATCGCCGTGTTGGTCGCGGCCGGAGCCGTGCTAGGGACTTCGGGCGCACAGGCGGCGAATAAGCCGAAGGATAAACTGACACTTGGAGAGGCCGATGTCAAGCAACTGCTGCTGCTCATGGATGCCGACAAAAACGGCATGATTTCCAAAGAGGAGTACATGCGGTTTATGGAAGCCGAGTTCGACAGGCTTGACAAGGACAAGAGTGGGGAGCTGGACGTCAAGGAGCTGACCCAGTCGACATTCACTGTAATCCACTCCGGACACAGGTAAAGGGCGAGCTCCCCCGAGTTCCCTTAATTCGAGACCGTCATCACCGGGTTTGGATAGGGGCCGCCCAGCGTGTTGGACGCTTGCCCGTTGATCGTAATCACCACCGGATAAGTGCCCTTGGCGAGTTGAGGTACCAGGAAATTCGCCTGGTACAGGCCGATGGAGCCCGCGGTCAAGCCCATGTACACGACGGTGGCGTTCATCCCCCCCACCGTCACCGAATTGCTTCCGGTTACGGGCGATTGTCCTGGTGGCGCCACTCCACCCGAGACAAGTTTTCCGGACGCCATCACCGGTCCTCCGCCGGTGAAATATGCCACCACTTCATCTCCGACGGCAGCCGCCGCGGTTGGGGAATTCACGGTGATGTTATCCTTGTTCACCACGACCGCGCGATTATTGCTGTAGACTGCGATCCCGGGCGTGCCGGTGGCGGGCACATAGACCGCCGCGGCGTTACTTGTTGCGGTCCCGTTGGTGACGATCACCGTCGCTACTGCGCCTCCCGGGATATCCCACGGCATCTGCGCGTCGATTTGACCCGAATCCACGTAGTACAGCGGAACCGCCTCTCCGTTCACAGTCACCTTGGTGTTCAGCAACGTAGTTGGGAAAGGTACGCTGGTTGCGCCGGCGCTCTTGTTAGCCGCGGCCAGCCCAGTTCCGTACAGCACAAAGGCGCTTCCCGGCGGCGTGGCATTGACGGCGTAGCTGAATACATTGGCTATGGAACGGGCGGGATTCAAAAATGCCGAATGCGCGGCGCCGGTACGGACGAACGCGGAGTTGGCCTCTAGAATGTCTACGACGTCGCCGTAGCTGCCCTCGATCACGATATTCAGCGTGTTGGTCTTGCCCGTCGAATCGGTCAGCGTGGCAGTCGCGAGGCAATTGGAGGTAACCGTATAGGTCCCGGTGGCCGTGATCGCGGCCGGCGTCGTTCCGCTCGACGTGATCGTGTAGCTGGCCGTCACATTGCCTTGTCCGTCGAACTGCAACACGCCGGCTTCATCGGCGGAGCCGGTCTGTGCCGCCCCCGAAAGTGTGAATCCGGCTGTGTCGTAGGTATATTCGCCCGAAAGCGAGGACGTCGCGCAGGCCTGCGGCAGATTGTTGCCGCCGTTTCCGGAATAGACGTAGGTCGAGTCCGACCCGGTAATGTTGAACTGGCTCCCGCTGTTCCACACCACCAGCGCGAAGGTGGCCGTGCTTCCCGTTGTCAGCGTGATGGTACCGGAGCAGTTGGATGGGATGGTATAGGTTCCTGAATACATGAACGCCTTTCCAGAAACCAGATTCGTGTTGGCAGTTCCGGTGAAGCTAACTTTGCTCACGCCATCGAAAGTGGCGTAGCCGTTCCCCTGGAAGGAACCCGCGAAGCTACCCGCAGCCGAGATCGCCCGCCCACTGAGGAACAGCGAGTACGTCCCCGTCAAGTTGGAAGCGCTACAGCTCCCGCCGGCGATGGTTTGCGCAAAACCGGGCGCAGCCAGCAGGCAGGAGCAAGACAACAGAACGGCGATTCGTGCTTTCTTCATGCTCCCCACCCCGCTTTCCCTTTGTGGATGGCTGCGGTCCACAGCTTGGCGAACACTTCAGCCGCGGGCCTGTCCTCGGCTCTGTGATTCGCCGCCGCTACCGTAGGCTGCCCATAGAGCGGGTGTCCCGAGCCGCTGATCAGGAGTTTCCCAATTTCAGCCAAGGTCACGTAGAAGCCCGCGGCGGTCACGGGGTTGGCGTTCGTAACGCTCAACGTGATCGTGTAAGAGTTTGCCTTCGAATCGGTAAGCGTGGCCGATCCCAAGCATGTAGACGATACCGAATAGGATCCTGTGAGTGTCGTCGCCGTACTTGTATTTCCGCTCGCCGATAGATTCACGTTCACTGTTATGACGCTCACTCCGTCGAACTGCAACAACCCTGTTCCATTCTCGACGCCGTTGACCGCACCACTCGCCAGGCTATATCCGGTGCCCGTGAACGAATACACGCCGGAGAACGTACTTGCCGAGCAACCGCTCGGCTGAGTGTTTCCTGTACCACCCGAGTAGGAATAGGTGGCGTCGTTTCCGGTCACCAGGAAATTGGTGCCCCCGTCGTAGGAGACGAGATTCAATATGGCGCTGCCACCGCTGGTGATCGTCACGACGCCGAAGCAGTTGGACTGCATCGTATAGGTTCCGGACCAGTTCGCCGTTGAGGCTGCCTGTATCGTGTCCGTGGTCATGGTCACCGTGACCTTGCTCAGTCCGTCGAATGTCGCCGAGCCGTTGCCTTGGAACACATTCGAGAAGTTCCCCGACGAAGTGACCTGCCGACCCGATAATGCGAAGGCGTAGATTCCGTTCAAGGTTGAAGAGTTGCAAGTGTTGCCCCCGATCTGGGGTTGTGCAACTAAGGGAGCTGCCAGAAGGCAGCATAGAATAAACAGACCACTGCGTGGACGTTTCATGTAGGCGCAGTTCCTCCGCATTGCATTATACCCGGAATTTCCATTCTTGTAGCGGTTGCAAATCCGCGACATATCGCGGTGGCCGCGACGCGAGCCGCGAGATCGCACGGCGGCAGGCCGTATTGGCCCTTTTGTTTCAGTCGCATAACAATGGAGATTCCAGTGCATCCTGAACCACCGAGGAGATCCGCGTTGATCGGTCAGATTCATGTCCTGGTTGTAGAAAACGATGAAGTGAACGCGCAGGTTGCCCGCACGATGCTGGAGCGACTGGGGTGCCGGGTAGACACAGCGGAAAACGGCGCGGAGGCGGTCGAGCTCTTCCCCAAAGCCAGCTATGACCTCATCTTCATGGCTTGGCAAATGCCCGTGATGGACGGCTTGGAAGCGACCGCGAGGATCCGGGGCCTGGCGCGAGGCCGTGTTACTCCCATCGTCGGCACAAGCGCGCGAATAGGCCGGTTGGAGTGCCTGGCGGCCGGCATGAACGATCTCATGCCTAAGCCCTTTCGGCTGGAGAGCTTGAAGCTGGAGTTGTGGAAGTGGACCCGCTGGGAAGAAGGCCAGCCAAGTGGCTCGGAGAGCTAGCCCCCCGATCCTGCAATATGGAGAAGTCCCCAAAAGCGAGTATGCTGGAAGTGCTGTGAACCCGGTGGGCGATCTGGAACGCATCGTTTTCGAGATCGCCAAAGGCGTGTGGAGCAACACGGGAGACGATTTCTTTCGCTCGTTGGCGCGGCAACTGCTCCAGACGCTTCACGCCGATTTTGTTCTGGTGGGCGCACTTCAACCTGGGGGTGGGAAGATACGCACCCTGGCCGCGCACACCTCCGAGGGTGAAATCCCGGCCTTCGAATATGATCTTTCCGGCACGCCCTGCGAGGGCGTCGTGGAGAAGCGCCTATGCTCCTACGCGGAAAGCGTTCACCGGCTGTTTCCCACGGACACTCAATTGGTCGAGATGGGAGCCGAGGGGTATGTCGGATCGCCGCTGATCGATTCCGACGGCCGCTGCCTGGGGCTGATCTGCGCCATCACTCGCCAGCCTTTGCAGAATCCCAGGCTGGCCGAGGCCGTACTCCAGATTTTCGCGGATCGGGCAACAGCGGAGCTGCAGCGCCAAGAGTACGAGGAAGCGCTGGCGCGCGCTGAGCAGCGCTCGCGCGATTTTGTGATGCACGGCAACGAGGCCATGATCCGCATAGCTTTGGAGCAGCCCATTGCTCTCGACGCCTCCGAAGACGAGCACATCGAACATTACTACGGTTACGCCTACGTTGCCGATTGTAACGATCAGGCGGCCGCGCTGTTCGGTCTGGCGGGGGGAGCGGCGGCGCTGATTGGCGCTCGTATGGAGGCCATCGCGCCCCGTTCCGATGCAGCACAGGTCGAGCGGCTCCGCACCTTCATCCGCGCGGGCTGCCGCTTTTCCCAGGTAGAGCGGACGTTCGCCGGCCGCACGCTTCTGATGACGCGCGACGGCATTCTCGAAGACGGGAAGCTGTTGGGAGCGTGGATTACCACCCGTGACATCTCGCCTTTGAAAGAAGCCGAAGCGCAGGTACAGAGCTTGAATCGCGAGCTGGAGCACCGGGTGGAGGAACTCAGCGTGTTGCGGGCGCGCCTGGAGCAGGACAACGCCTATTTGCGCGAGGAAATCCGCGAGGATCATCACCTCGACGAAATGGTGGGATGGAGCCCACGTTTCTTGGAGCTCGCCAGCCGCGTGCAACTGGTCGCTTCCACCTCGGCGACGGTACTCATCACCGGCGAAACCGGAACCGGGAAGGAGTTGGTGGCGCGAGCGATTCACAATCTGGGCGGGCGTCGGGAGCGTCCGCTGGTGAAAGTTAATTGCGCGGCGATTTCGACGGGGCTGGTGGAGAGCGAGTTATTCGGCCACGTGAAGGGGTCCTTCACGGGCGCAACGGAGCGGCGCATCGGACGCTTCGAATACGCCAACGGAGGAACACTGTTCCTGGATGAAGTGACGGAGCTGCCGCTCGAAATCCAGGCCAAGCTGCTGCGCGTGCTCCAGGAACAGGAATTCGAGCCGGTGGGTTCGAATCGAACGGTGAAGGTAGACGTGCGGCTGCTGGCGGCGACCAACCGTAATCTGGCCGAGGCGGTGCGCGAAGGGCGTTTTCGCATGGATCTGTATTACCGCTTGCTGGTGGTGCCGGTGGAGGTGCCTCCCTTGCGCGAACGGCGAGAAGATATCCCAGCGCTGGCAGGCCACTTCATCGCACGGTACGGACGTCAGTTTGGCCGGCGCGTGGAGGGAATTTCCGAATCCGTGAAGCGGCAGTTGATGGCCTACGATTGGCCGGGCAACATCCGGGAATTGGAAAACCTGCTGGCTCGCGAGGTGGTGCTGTACCCGGGAGGCAAGCAGGGAGGCTTGTTGGATGCGTCGTTGTTCCTGCCCACGACGAGTTCAAGCAGTTCCGAAGCGCCTCCGCACAGCATGGAACACGCCGAGCGAAGGCACATCGAGAACGCGTTGGCGACGGCGCGATGGGTGCTGGAAGGGCCCAAGGGCGCGGCCGCGCTGCTCGGGCTGAATCCCAGCACTCTGCGCAGCCGCATGAAACGTTTGGGCATCAAGCGCTCGCAGCGCCGACTGCACATCGGCGACCTGGTTCCTCACCGAACAGAGTAGCAATATACGGCCGAATCCCAGATGCGTGGAAACGTTTCTGAGACGATATCTTCCGCCAGAGCCGGATCGCGGCTCAGACACAAAGCGAACTGATAGACTGCTCGGGCAGGTTCCCGTACAGCTCTGTAAAGCTGGCCGTCTTGGGGGGGCCGGAAGTTACCGTTAGCGTTAGGGCGGGCTTCTCGGAGGGGGGCGAGGAGGCGCACGCACGACTGCGCGCGCCAGATCATCGCCAACAAACGTCTGTGGGCTAACGCTGTTTACGGCGTTTAGGGCCAATGCCGTTTAGCGGGAGGTTTTTCCGTTAGCCGATTACGGAGCGCCCGCCTGAGGGGCACCTCTACGGGATGCCAAACGATACGTCCACGTCTCTCCGAAGTTTTACATAAGGCCTTAGGATTGTCGGCTTCCACGCTTCGAAGAAGTTTCGGTTGCACACTCGTCCAACGGTTATCGTCATACCCAGCGAGAGGACCATGATCCTTCGAAGAGCCGTTTGCGCCGTCCTTTTTCTCGCGGCGAGCTTCGCTCAAGCTGCAGCAGCGCAATCCGAAGTGCCGCGGTTCGAGGTTGTCTCGATCAAACCGACGCCCACTCCGACCGGGAGCGAATCCGCCTTCAACGTCAACGAGGCCCGTGTAGATATCAGAAATTACTGGCTGTTCGGGCTCTTGACGCGAGCTTTTCGAATCGAGCGGCCTCAGGTCGTCGCGCCGGACTTCGCGTACAGCGAGGATTTCGATATACAGGCCACGCTCCCAGCGGGAGCGATGCCCGAGCAAGTCCCGGAAATGCTCCAGGCCATGCTCGCTGAGCGGTTCAAGCTCGCCTACCACCGCGAGACCCGCGAATACCAGATGACGGTGCTGAGTGTCGGAAAGAGCGGTATGAAGCTCCCACGACTCCCGCATGGGACCCAGAAACCGGTTACGTCAGAACGCCTTTCAGAACGCCTTCCGGACGGCACCATACGAGTGACCATGACCGGCAAGCTGGCATCTGTGTTTCCAGCGATGTACTCCGGCGGGCTCCAAATTGTGGACGAGACGGGATTAGACGGAATCTATACTTGGGTTCAGGCGATCCCTCCGATCACTCCGGACATGACCATGCAAGATGCCATGCGAAGCCGCCGGCCTGAAGCTGGAGACCCGCAAGGTTCCCAAGGAGACGATCGTGGTTGACCATTTGGAAAAGAAGCCGACGGAGAATTGATATGGAGCGGCGTCTCCGCTCCATTGTGACTGACGACGCACCGGTGCTTTTCTTCCGACCTCCTGGAACTGTATAATTCACTTCAAGAGCGAGGGAGTCGAAACCGATGCGCCGATGGAGTCTTCTTTCCGGCCTGACAAGCCTTTTCCTTTTTGGGTCAAGCGCCGCGCGCGCTCAATCTCCAGCAAAGCTGGAATTCGAGGTCGCGCGGGTCAAGCCGACCCAAATCGCGCAGGCTCTCAAATCCGGCCACACCGCCGCGTTGCTGCCGGCGCAGGAGCCGCCTGTCTTCCATTCCGGAACTCGCCTGGTTGAAGTCGAAGTCGCCGTTCGAGGCAAACCGGTTCGCCCGCCCGGCACAAAATCGTTTCTCACGTCTCTGCTCGGCGACGGCCCTCCGTTCGGATCTCCCGGCCCTCGAGTCCAAGGCCTCACGAAGGACGAGTTCACGCTGCTCGATAACGAAAAGCCCGTGCCGGTCGCGTTCTTTCGAGAAGGATCTTCCAGCGTGACGCCGTCGGATGCGGGCAAACTTGTTCCGCTCCCGCCCGGAGTCGTGTCGAACCGCGTCGACAGCTTCGGTCAGCCCTCGAACAACGCCACGGTGATTCTGATCGATCAGCTCAACACCAACCCCGATCTGCTCGCCTATGAGCGCCGTGGCGTGGCCAACATGCTGCGTACCCTCTCCGCGTCGGACACCCATGTCGCTCTGTACACCATGGGCAGAAATCTTCACGTCTTGCAGGACTTCACCGGCGATCCGCATCGGCTTCTGGATCTCGCCGCGAAGCTGGATCAACCGCATGGCTCTCCGGAGCTCGCCGAAGCGTTCAAGGATTACGGCGGCCTGCTGGCCTGGGAAGGCACCGCCAGCGGCCAATACATTCCCGACCCGCTCGGAATACCGGCTCGCACAGAGATGACCGCCAACGCTCTGAAGGTTGTGATCCAACATCTCGCCCGCGTGCCCGGGCGCAAGAATCTGGTATGGCTGATGGATACGGCATCGGCGCAGATCCCTCCGGCGGTGACCGGCCTGCTGCTAAGAACCAACATCGTTCTGTATCCCGTGATGGTGCGCGGCACGGGGTGCTGGGATTGCCCGCCGGAGGAGTTGGAAAAGGAGGGCGGCGCTCAAAGTATCGCCGCCGCCACCGGCGGCAAGGCGTTCTTCGATGCGATGGACCTCTCCTTCGCCGTCCACGCCGCGGAGGAGGACTCGCGCAGCTCCTACGTGCTTGGCTTTTATCCGTCCGAGGAAATGCTGGATGGCAAGTATCATCGCCTCACGGTGAAGATCCGCAACACCGCCTACCATCTGAACTATCGTCCCGGCTATGTCGCCAGCAAGGCCGCGCCACCTGCTCCCGTCTTGAGCGACCAAGCGCTGCTGGACGCGCCACTTGATTCTGCCGGCATCGGTTTGACGGCGCAACTTCAGCCCGATCCGGCCCGGCCCGGCCAGCGCCAACTTCAACTGGTCGTCGACCTCCATGATGTCCATCTTGGACCCGAGGGCGCTCGGCTGAAAGGAGCTTTCGACGTCCTGGTGGTAAGCGCTTCGGGTGCGTTTCACTCGGATCGGATCTCGGTTGACATCCCTGCAGCGGCGCTGGCGAAGGCGCTGGATGCCGGCTATACCGTGATCTTCAGCGGCATTGACGCCGGGCCGGGCGAGCTCCGCGCCGTCGTTCGCGATCCCAGCGCCAACGCCGCAGGATCGTTGCGCATTCCGGTCCCGAAGGAGTGATCGAACCGGCCGCGGATGGCCGCGATTCTCGAGTTTTCGCTGAAGGACTGGCGGCGGCGGCGCCCACAGGCGGCCAAGACGCGCGTTCGTGTCTCTCCGAAGCTGGTAGTGGGTCATGACCCACTACCCCGAAGCTTGACAGAACTCCGGATCGGCGGCGATGCGCGGTGAGTGATGCCTTCTCTCTGACTATGAGTTGCTGTATTATTTGAATTATCTGAGCCAAGAAGCAAAGAGGTTCAACCCATGCGGGGAACAAGTGTTGTCGCTGGCCTGACTATCCTGTTGTTTTTCGAGTCCGATGCCTTCTATGGTCAGGTTCCGCCGAAGCTCGAGTTCGAAGTCGCATCGATTCGAGCCTCCGCTGCTCGCGTTCCCGGGCAAAGGCCGGCGCCGGCGACACGAAGCGGCGGGCCCGGGACAGCCGATCCAGGGCGAGTCTCCTATTCCAACCGCCCCCTGAGCGACATCCTTGCGGATGCCTTCGATGTTTACTGGAACCAGATTACCGGTCCCGACTGGGTTGCCGTGGACCGCTACGAAATCATGGCCAACGTCCCAGCCGGGACAACCAAGGAACAGGCCAAGCGAATGCTCCAAAATCTATTGGTAGATCGGTTCCACCTGGTCTTCCATATGCAGACCAAGCTTGTCGAAGGCTATGAGCTAACCCTTGCACCAGGCGGACCGAAGCTGAACGTGCACTCGGACGCCTCGCCCGCGCCGGAAACGAATGTTGCGGAAAAGGACCCCTTCCCGACTCTCGCAGCCGGAGAGCACATAGCAGGGCGCATGCAATCGGGACGCACTTACATGAGATTCGCCGACACTTCGGTCCCGGAGTTTATAAGATCCTTGAGCGGGCGTCTGAGCCCGGCAGAATCATTCGTACCGGTATCCCAAGGGGAGTTGAGGGGAGCGCCCGCGCCCATATTGGACAAGACAGGGTTGACCGGAACCTACGATTTCGATTTTGACTATGCCGGCGGCCCCTTTTTCACAAACGAAGCGCTGCCGCGCATCCTTGGCTCGATGAAAAGCTCTCTCACCAAGGAACTCGGCCTGAAAATGGTTGAGGCCAAGGTTCAGGTGATGGTTTTGGTGATCGATCGGATGGAAAGGACGCCAACCGAGAATTGATTTTATTAGACGATACAAAATGTGATCGTCTACGAACTGAGCCCCCACTAAGGTGTCGCGCGGCTCGCGGCGCGCGCTACGCTTTGGCCAGAACGCTGCCATAGCCCATGGCGCGGGGGTTGAGGCCCACCAGGCGAACGGCATTCATCAAAGCGTCAGGAGTGCTCGATACCACAGGCACTTTGCACCTCCGACGAGAACCAGGAGGTCGAGGCGGCTGATCCCGCCGCGCGAGTTGCGCGCATCGATCCCGCGGTGGCACTACGCGGAGATCATTGACCGCTAATCGCTAAGCGGGTTGCGCTGAAGAGGCCAGCTTTACGCCGGATTATCGGCGGAAGCGGCTGGCTTAGTGCACGTTTGGACGGTACCTGTCGTCTAGCATGGAGAGGAGGTGTCGTCGCTAATGCGAGAATTGAATATTGCGATCGGCTTGGCGGGCCTGTTTCTTTTCACAACCAACGCCGCCCGCGGCCAAGCTGCAGCGAAGCTAGAGTTCGAGGTGGCGTCGGTGAAGCCAATGCCCCCGTCCTCCCCACAGTTCCCGGCACCAACCGGTGGTCCCGGGACGACGGACCCTGGACAGCTCACCTGGTCAGGCGTGCCCCTGAAGTGGCTGCTCAAGACCGCCTACGACGTGAGACTTTACCAAATCAGCGGTCCCGCATGGCTTGACTCCGAGCAATACATGATTGTCGCGAAGGTGCCGGAAGGCGCGACCAAAGAGCAAGTCAACCTAATGTGGCAGAACCTTCTCAAAGACCGGTTCGGTGTGGTCGTTCACCACGAATCGAGGGGTTTTCAAGGAGAGGAGATGACGCTGGCTAAGGGAACGTCAAAGCTGAAGGAAACCGATCTTCTGGATTCTGCTGCGCGTACGGATTCTACTCCCCAGACGAAGCCTGGGACGGATTCAAAGACCGGCCCTGCCGACGATCTCCACCGTTTCTTGCCCACCCCTGGCTTGATCGTGGCTGGGGGCGGGGGGAACCGCCGCATACTCGCGAGGGCACAATCGCTGGGGGATGTGGCGGCTTGGATGTCGCAAATGGCTGGCCATCCGGTGATTGACAAGACCGGCCTCACCGGAAAGTACGACTTCAATGTAGAGCTCGATCTGAACCAACCGCCGGCCCCCGGTGACAACGCCAACCAACCGAGTCCGAGCGTGCCCTGTGTGAGTTGCGCTATCGGAATCGCGCTCGAACAGGAACTCGGGCTGAAGCTGGTGAAGAGCACGGTCCGGCTGGATGTGATCGTCGTCGATCGGGCCGAAAAGATCCCGACCGATAATTGATCCCGGTTTTATTAGATAGAATGTCGCCTACGAACCGAGCCCCCCGGTAAGGGGTCGCGCGGCTCAAGGCGCGCGTTACGCTTTGGCCAGCACGCTGCCGTAGCCCTTCGCGCGCGGACTCAAGCCCACTAGGCGAACGGCGTTCATCAAAGCGTGCGGCGTGCTCGATACCACGGGCACTTTGCACTTGGCTTCGAGCGGGACCAAGAGGTCGATGGTGCTCAGGCCGCCGCAAGAAACCAGCAGCGTGTCGGCTTTGGGCGCAGCCGCGAATACGTTCGCGCTGAAATCGAATAACTCTGGCTGGGTGACCGCGTTGGTGGCGCGGATCAGGTTCAATCCCTTGATGGTCAGCACCTCGAAGCCGCTCTCTTTCAAGAACCGTTCGAGGGTGGCGTTCACGATGTCGGTATACGCCGTGGCCACGGCGATGCGTTTCGCGCCGGCCACCTTCAGGCCATCCACAATCCCGCTGGACATGGAGGTGGCGGGCAGCCCCGTGGCCTGATGCACTCTGTCGATCAATTCCTGGTTGAAGGCCGCGCCTTTGTAGAACGTGAGGGAGGTTCCCATGATGGAAATCGCGGTTGCGCCGCGCTCCTTGAGCTTGAGCGCCGCGGGAACGATGCGCGGAACGGCTTCGTCGTAGCTCTCAATGGTCATGCCGCTAAAGGCCAGTCCTTCGGCCAGGAACGTCACGCCCTGGGGATAGAGCAGCTTGGCTTCCGGCGGAACAGGGTAGTTGGCCGGCGGGAAGATCATGCCCATTACCGGATCGGCGCCGGAGGCGAACGGCGCCGCGAGCGCGCCCGCCGCTGTTACTGCCGCGGCCTGCACAAACTGTCGTCGAGAGGTGGGAGTCATGGCGGCTACGCCGTCTTACTCAGGCGCCGCCCCGTCACGGGATTCACACCCTTGCGCTTGGCCGCTTCCCAGCGCTTCTTGGCGGCCTGAGAAATCTTCTTCCTGCCCGCCGCCGACAGACGCCGAGGCCCGGCTTTTTCCGCCTTCGCTGCGGGCTTGGTTTTGCCGGCTCCGTTGGACGGTTGCGCATGCACCATCTTCTTCGCCTGAACGACATTCGCTTTCGCGGAGTCGAGCAGATCTTCCAGACCATTCTTTTTGTCCGGCAACCGGCCGATGACGTTGGACAGCAACTCCACGACTTTATTCAGCCGCTTGAGGGTTTTCTTAGTTTTCATCCGTGCGCTCCTAGGTCCTTATATGTTACTACCACGTTACGGCCTGCGTCACTTTCCCACCAAGTGAGATAAGTCGCGGTTGTTTTCGTTGCGGACGTACTCGGCGATTTCCCAGTCCGGAGCAAGCTGCGAGGATTCGAACACCCTCCAGTGCTTGGAATAGGCGCCGGGATCGTCGATGGTGATTTCGATATTCATGCGGCCAAGCTCGGGCCGCCAGCGCATCGCCATCCCAATGACCGATGGAATCGCCCCACCAGGTCTCGATCGCGTCGGGATCATGAGGCCCGTCTATCCAGATCTGGCGAGTACAGAGCCGCGACCACAGGGAGCGGAGGCCATTACCTCGCCGGTTCCAGCCGGATCAGCGCACCAGGGTCTTCATCGGTCAGCACGTAGACCAGCCCGTCGGGACCCTGGCGGACGTCGCGGATGCGTCTCTTCATGTCGGTGAGCAGGGATTCGCGGGCGGTCTCGTCCCAGTTTTCGTTGAAGACGATCCGCTCCAGGTGGCCTACGCCTTGGACCGCGCCGCCGAGCATTGCGCCCACTAGAACGTTATTCTTCCATTCCGGGAAGCGGTCGCCGGTATAGAACGCCATGCCCGAGGGAGCGATGGACGGAGCCCAGAAGACAATCGGCCCCACCATGCCTTCCTTGAAGCTGACGATCTGCGGGCCGGAATAGTCGCGCCCGAAGCTGACCAGCGGCCAGCCGTAGTTGGCGCCGGGTTTGATGATGTTGATTTCATCGCCGCCATAGGGGCCGTTCTCGTTATTCCACAGGTCGCCGGTGACGGGATTAAATGCCAGCCCGAGCGAATTGCGATGACCCATTGAATAGATCTCGGCCTTGAATCCGGCGCGTTTTTCGAAGGGATTGCCGGGAGCGGGCGTGCCATCGTCGCGCAGGCGCAGGATCTTGCCGCGAAGGCTGGAGCCTTCCTGAGCGGCGTTGCCGTTCGACGCGCCGGTGGTCATGTACAGCATGCCGTCTTTGCCCCAAGCCAGGCGCGAGCCCGAGCCTCCGTCGCCGGCCCAGGAATCGCACACCAGAATATCCTTCACGTCCACAAGCTGGTGGCCTTCCAGGCGTCCTCGCGCCAGGGTGGTGGCGACCAAGTCGGGCCCGACGTCCTTTGTATAGGTGAGATAGACGAAATGATTCTGCGCGAAGTTGGGATGCGGCAGGATCTCCATCAATCCGGACAATCGCACCGAATGCACCGCGGGCACGCCGGGGATGGGCGTGGGATCGAGGACGCCGTCGTGCACCAGGCGCAGCTTGCCGTTGCGCTCGGTCACCAGCATGTCGCCGTTGGGCAGCCACGCCAGGCTCCACGGATGCCACAGGCCGTTGGCGATGATGGTCGTCTTGACCGCGACCTTCGCGGCCTTCTTGGCTTTGTCTTTGCCCTGCGGCTGCCCTTGCGTGTCGATGGGCAGCAGGGCGATCGCCGCGAATACAGCCAGGGAGAGCAGAACGGCGTGTAAGGAGCGTGTCATTACTCGGATCCTCCAGAGTGGGCCAACGTGGTTGAAGGTATCACGCCGTGGGGCGTCCCGCAACAATCCCAAGATGCCGGCAAAGATGAGTAACGCAGTCAGCCAATGGAATACGCCCGGTATCAAGGATCTCGCTCCCGGTCGCCAGCGCTTCTTCCCGCAGGTACCGCGCCCAATTCAGCATGGTTGGATTGGCCAGATCGGGTTGGTTTCGATCGGTTCGAAGCCTTCGCTGCCGCGTGGCATCGTCGCAATCGACGAGAATGATGCGAGCGTTAGGAACTTGGGAAGCGACGAGGGCTTCTTGAATAAAAGAAATTCGCATCTGCCCTTCAAAGAGAACCGACCTTCCGGCGCTCAGAATCGGCCGGATCTTTTCCATCCATGTCATTGTCATGGCCCGCTGCCAAGCTTCTCCCGGTTGGTTCGGAACGCCAACTGAATCGAAGAAGACGACCTCCTGAGTCATTGGAGATGCGTGTTGGATAAAGCGAGCAAGCGTCGTCTTGCCCGACCCGGACGCACCTGTGAGGACAACCAATAGAGGTTCGATAGTGATAGCTTACTGGAGTATGCGAGGTGAAGGAGCTTGTTCATGAAGCTGGGTGTGGGGACGATTCTGGCTGCGGCGCTGTTCAGCAGCGCTTGCACGAAGTCGCCGGAGATGAAGGCGATCGATGCGGCGGCCGGCGCGATGGGCGGTAAAGATCGGATTCAGGCGGTCAAGACCTTGATCATCGAGGGCGAAGGCCCCGCTCCCAACCTGGGACAGAACGTGACGCCGGACGGAGAGCTTCCGGTGTGGATGGTGACCGAATTCAAACGCGCCATCGACTTGACGAATGGACGAATGCGGACGCAGCAGCTTCGCACGGCGCAGTTCCTGTTCGCGCTGGCGACGGTGCAACGGCAGAACCAGGGGCTCGACGGCGACATCGCCTATAACCTGAGCCAGGATGGACGGGCCACGCGGGCCTCGGATGCGGCGGCCAAGGACCGGCGGATCGAGATGTTGCACCACCCGCTCACGATCCTGCGCTCGGCATTAGATCCTGCCGCGAAGCTGAGCAGCATGCACCAGCAGCCCAATCTCGACGTAGTTGGCATTATCACCGCGAAGGGCGATCGACTGGTGCTGACTGTCGATCGAACGACGCATTTGCCGGCCAGTGTTAGCTCGCTGAGCTACAACGAGAACCTGGGCGACGTGCTCACGGAGACGTCATTTTCGGATTACCGCGACGTGAGCGGTCTGAAGCTGCCGTTTCGCCTGACGACGAAAATCGACAAGTATCCGCAATTCGATCTGCACGTGAGCAAGAATACGGTGGACGGCGATGCGGGAGATTTGGCGGCGCCTGAGGCAGCCAAGTCAGCCACACCGCCGGTGGCTCCGCCGATCACTGTGACGGCGGAACCGGTGGCGAAGGGATTCTGGTGGCTGGCCGGGTCGGGGAACCATCGCAGCATCCTGTTCGAGTTCGACGACCATCTGACGCTCTTCGAAGTGCCGCTGAATGAAGCGCGGTCGCTGGCGGTGATCGCCAAAGCCCGCTCGGTGGTGCCCGGTAAACCACTGACGCAGGCGATCGTTTCGCATCACCACTTCGATCATTCGGGCGGTCTGCGCGCCGCCGTCGCCGAAGGCCTCACTATCATTACGTATCGCGGCAACGTCGAGTTCTTCAAAGACCTGGTGGCGCGCAAACATTCCATCTTGCAGGACGAGCTCGCCAGGAACCCGAAGCCAATGAACGTCATTCCGGTGGACGACGAGCTGACGCTGAAGGACTCTTCCATGGAGGTTCGGCTTTACCACGTGCTCGATAATCCGCGCGAGGGCACTCTGCTGTTCGCCTATGTCCCTCGCGACCGCATGCTGGTGCAGGCCGACCTCTACGATTCCACCTGGACGCAACATCCCTGGGCCGACAACTTCAAGTGGAATGTGGAACACCGGAAATTGATCGTCGACAAGGACGTTCCTGTGCACGGGGCGATTCAGAGCTATGCGGATGTCTGGAAGACGATCAAGTCGACGCAGACGCCGGGGGCGGGGAAGTGATCCAGGCGCGTGGTGCTCTGATCGGGTGCCTTTGTTTCCTGACTGCTTGCAACGCTCCCAAGCAGCTCTCGGTCGAAGATCTGAACCACCGTGAGGATTTTGCGGGCGCCCGGATAATGACGCTGCGCGGCGCGCGCGACGGAGACATACTGGATGCCGAGGCGATGTTCAGTGGGCGGTCATTGCTCCTTACGATTAAGATGCGATTCGCCATCGGTGCGCCCACCACTTTGATGTCGGGCACTTGGGTTCGAACGCTTCCCGACGGCAAAATGGAAACCGGAAGCATGTCGGAGCGATCTGTCTCTTTCGCGGGCGGCCAAGGCGGCTCGCCCAGTATCGGGGGCAGTTTCGATCTTCTCGACGCGGCCGGGGCTCGCAAGTATCGGGTGGTTCTGCCGCTGCTGGAATTACGAGATCGGCTGGAGCCGCCGCCGAAGCAGCCTTAGAATTGCGAAGTGGGTCGGCTTGCCCGCGCAGACGCGAGCACTTCGACGGGTTGCCGACAAACCAGCCAAGTGCCTCCGGGTTGCCGACGAGAACCGGTCGGGCAGCACGTCGAGATAAACACTTACAGCCCGTAAAACGGCCAGTCGATCGGTACGCCGAGAAAAAACTGGCCTCCCGATTCGTACCGGCTTGTCGAAATGTATGCGTGCTGCGTGATCGTGTGCACGTCCCGAAAGTGACGCTGGAATGGGTGTTCGTCGCGAATCCCGGTCGTGCCTACGGCTGCGTGCACGAGGTCGACTGCCCTCGCTGCGCCGGCTATGGCATGCGTCGCTGCGAGTTGTAGCTTCATCTTGCCTTGCATGTCGATCATGTGGCCCTGGAGAGCCTCACTCCAGACTTCCCGTAGGGCTTCATATAAATAGGCCCGCCCGGCGCCCAAGGTAGCCTCGGCCTCACCCACCAACGACTGCACGTTGCTGCGATCCCTGAGCGGTCGTGCGGTATAGGAGGGCGTCTTTCGCTGGGCCAGATTCAGCAGGTCATCGATAGCGGCACGGGCGATTCCAGTGGCGACGCTCGCCAGCGCCGATATCGCGGTCCAAAGGGTTAACTTGTATAGTGGCCCCTGGTAAGCGCTCCCTGGCTTTTCGTACGGCGCCAGCAGTGCAGTACGACGCCTGGGAACGAACACATCGGTCATCAGCACATCGTGGCTGCCGGTTCCCCGCATTCCCAGGGTGTGCCATGTGTCGACGATTACCGCGTCGTCCGCCGGGCACATCGTCATCAACGTCACGGGGGCCCCATTCTGCCCGAGCCGCGGCGTATCGCCCTCGTAAATATGTGCCAGCCCGAGGAGCCACCGAGCCTGGTAAGCGCCGCTCGCGAACGGCGTTTGCCCTGTGACGCGGTACCCGCCGTCAATTGGGACGGCACGGCGCGGCGGGAAAAACGAGCCGGCAAAGATTTCCTCTCGCTGACCGAAGATCTCTCTCGCCCCCTCATCGTTGAACCACGCACCAACCACATCGACGCCTGCTGAAAGCTGCAGATTCCATCCGGCCGCACTGTCAATCCGTGAAATCTCCTCGAAGACTCGAAACGCCGTCATCGGGTCGACTTCGAGCCCGCCGAATGCCTCCGGACGCCACAGCCGGTAAAGCCCGCGCTCCCGCATGGCGTTAGCGATGGCATCGGGGAGCCGACGCTCGCGCTCCGCATCCGTTGCATGCTCTCGGATTAATGGCTCGATTTGGCGGACAGCATCAAGCAGTGACGAGAGCGGCGCGGTGGCAGAGCTCGGCGACATAAGGCACCCCTTCGGAATCCAGCCATTAGCCCGAATTTCTATTCCAGGCTCCTCGCTGGCTGCAAGTATACACCACACAGCCGCCGCCGACTCGGCCCCAGCCTGCGACGATCCGCCACGCGACCCTGCTTCCACCGATGTAGACTGAGCGTCGTTGTGGCAGCTTTCGCTGCACAAATCTCCTCTACAGATGATGGACAGATAACGGGCCACTCAGGAATTGGCGCACGCCTTCACTTTGACGGGTAACGCCCAAACCGCGGAGTTGGGCACCTGGGCGGCACGTCCGTCCGCGAGACGGCTCAGATTTTCAAACCGACGCACTCCCTGGAATTGCGCGGCACAAATAGCGCTCCGCACGCGGTGCGGCGGATGTATACTGTTGGCGATCGGGAGGTTTCGATGTCAAAGAAAAGCGCAGTTGGCCGCCGAGGATTTTTGACCACCGGCCTGAAGAGTGCAGCCGCGGGCGCGGCAGCTCTGGTGGCCAAGCCCCCGCTGATGGAGGCGCAACAGCAACAGGCGCAAGGCCCCGCCGGCGCGGGACGCAATGGCGGCGCAAGGCCGAATGCCACCACGCTCGCCGCCGATACCGGCAATGCGCCCGGCGGCGCGCCCGACCGGATCGTGGAGAACCCCGGCTCCGATTACATGGTCGATTGCATCAAGTCCCTGGGCATCGAGTACTGCGCTTCCAATCCCGGCTCGACCTTCGATGGCCTGCACGAATCGCTGCTCAATCACGGCATGAACACCACGCCCGAATTCCTGACGTGCTGCCACGAGGAATCGGCGGTCGGGATGGCGCACGGCTACGCCAAGATCGAGGGCAAGCCGATGATGGCTCTGATCCACGGCACCGTCGGATTGCAGCACGCGTCGATGGCGATCTATAACGCCTACGCCGACCGCGTGCCCATCTATATGGTGGTGGGCAACCACGCCGACTCGGCCGCGCGCGGCGCGGGCGTGCAATCGTACCACAGCGCCAACGACATGGGCGGGCTGGTGCGCGACTTCACCAAGTGGGACGATCAGCCGGTTTCCCTCGGGGCGTTCGGCGACGCGGCCGTGCGGGCTTATAAAGTGGCGATGACGCCTCCGATGGGGCCGGTGCTGGTGGTGGCGAGCCATGAGACGCAGACCGAGCCCAACCGGCAACGCAACCTCCGCGTTCCGAGGCTGACGCTGACCTCGCCGCCGTCGGCCGACGATGCCGCGGTCGCCGATATCGCCAAGATGCTGGTGGCGGCACAGAGTCCGTTGATCGTATCGGAAAGAACCGTGCGCACGCCCAACGGGCGCAAACTGCTTCAAGAGCTCGCCGAGGTTCTGCAAGCTCCGGTGAACAGCGGGGAGCGCATGGAGATTTCGAATCGCCATGCCATGGCCGGCAACGGCGGCGCGGGGTATCAAGCGGACGTGACCTTGTGCCTGGAAGTGGCGGATATGGCCGCCACGGCGCGGGCCAACCGGGCGCGAGGAGCCAAGACCATCGCCATCTCCTCCGTGGACCTTTTCCATAAGAGCAACATTCAGGATTTCGGCCACTACGCCTCCGATCTGGACCTGGACGTTGGGGCGGACGCCGAAGCGTCGCTGCCGGCTCTGATCGAAGCCTGCAAGAAGCTGATCACCGCGGACCGCAAGCGGACGCTTCAGGATCGCGGAGCCAAGATCGCGGCGGCGCATCTGACCGCGCGCCTGCAAGCTATCGATCAAGGTAGTCTGGGCTGGGACGCCAGCCCCATCAGCCTCAACCGGCTGTGCGCGGAGCTGTGGCCGCTGATCGAGAAAGAGGATTGGTCGCTGGTTTCCTGGCAGGGCTTCATCAGCGGCTGGCCGGGCCGCTTGTGGAACTTCGACAAGCATTATCAGTACATCGGCGGGCAGGGAGCGGGCGGCATCGGCTACAATGCTCCGGCCTCGGTGGGCGCGGCTCTGGCCAACAAGAAGTACGGCCGCCTGTCCATCAACATCCAGTGCGACGGCGATCTCAACTATGCGCCCGCCGTGCTGTGGACCGCTGCGCATCACAAGATTCCGCTGCTGACGATCATGCACAACAATCGCGGCTATCACGCCGAAGTCATGATCCTGGAGCGCATGGCCAGCGAGCGCAATCGCGGACAGGACCGCTGCCACATCGGCACCAAGCTGTGGGAACCCAACATTAATTACGCCAAGATGGCGGAGACGTACGGGCTCTACGGCGAAGGCCCCATCGGCGATCCCAAGGACCTGATCCCCGCTCTCAAGCGCGGTTTGGAACGGGTCAAGCAGGGCGAGCCGGCTCTGATCGACGTGGTCACGCAGCCGCGCTGAGGGCGGAGGACACAATGCCAAAGAAGACCACGGGTTCCGGGGAAAAGCAGGTCCAGAAGGTAATGGGCGAATACAAACGCGGCAGCCTCAAATCGAGCAGCGGTGGAAAGGTGAAAAGCCGCAAACAGGCCGTCGCGATTGCGCTCAGTGAGGCGCGGAGCGCTGGCGCCAAGATACCTCCGGCGCGGTAATGCGCGCCCGCTCACCGGCGTCTTTCGCCCGCTCGTGAAATTTCTCTCGATTCGCGCGGGAATCGATGATATATCTTGAGGCGTGAGGAAATCGGCGAGTGTCACGCTTACGCTGGTTGCCGCGATGGCGATGACCGCACGGGGCCAGCAGGCTCCTGCGCCAGCGCCCGCCAAGCAGCGGAACTGCACATCCTCCCCAACCGCGGGCTCCCCAACCTTCGCGGGAGGTTCCGGCACAGCGCAAAAACCTCAAAACTGCGCGACGACGCACGGAGCAACGCATCGCGGCGGGTTCGGCGCCCACGGGCTTTTCCATAATTCGGGCGGCTGATGCGGCGGGTCGCATCGCCTCCGCGCGCCGGTTGGCAGAAACGCGTGGAGGAGGCCGGTTTGACATGGCATACCGGCGAGCATCACCCGTACTGGAACGAATCGGCGTTCTACGAGTTCACCGCGAAGGAAGTCGATCTCCTCGCGTCCGCGACAAATGAGCTCGAAGAAATGACGCGCAAGGCGGCGCAGCATGCGATCGACAACCGGTTGTATTCGAAGATGGGTATACCCGAGCCCGCCGTGCCGCTGATCGAGCGCTCCTGGGAGGCGGAACCGCCGTCGCTGTACGGGCGCTTCGATCTGATGTACGACGGTTGCCATCCGCCGAAGCTACTCGAGTACAACGCGGACACGCCGACTTCGCTGCTGGAGGCCGCCGTGGTGCAGTGGTTCTGGCTCGAAGAAACTCATCCTGCAAGCGACCAGTTCAATTCCATCCACGAGCGTCTGATCGCGCTGTGGAAGGACCTGACGTCGCACCTCCCCAACGGCCGCATCGACTTTTGTTCGATGGACGATGCCGAAGATTGGACCACCGCCTCGTATCTCGAAGACACGGCTCAGCAGGCGGGACTCGCGTCCTCCATCTTTACGATTGACGAAATCGGATGGGACGGCGCGCGGTTCGTGGGGCCGGACGATAGGCCGCTGAGCGCGGTCTTTAAGCTCTATCCGTGGGAGTGGATGGTGCGCGAAGAGTTTGGGAAATATCTCGCCACGGCGGACACCGTCTGGCTGGAGCCGCCCTGGAAGATGCTCTTGTCAAACAAGGGAATCCTGCCCGTGTTATGGGAACTGTATCCGGGCCATCCGTATCTGCTCGCGGCGAGTTTCGACCAGCCTTCCGCGGGCGCGGACTGGGTGCGGAAGCCTTTGCTTGGGCGGGAGGGTGGAAATGTCACGCTGCATCGGGCGGGGCGGGAAATCGAGACCGGCGGCGATTACGGCGAGGAAGGATTTGTGTATCAGGACGCGGCGCCCCTGAAGAATTTCGACGGGTTGTATCCGGTCATCGGAAGCTGGGTCATCGGTCATGATGAGGGCGACTCGGCCGCCGGTATCGGGATTCGCGAATCGGAGATTCCAATCACCACCAACCTGAGCAGGTTCGTGCCACACTTGTGTAGTTGACGCGGCCGGCCGGCGCGTTAGGCATATAATGGTCGCACTTCCTCATGTCCACCCCGCGAACGAAAACTTCAAGGACTGCCGAACGAGGGTCTGCGGAACGAGCCCGTCCTGAAGACTTGCGCTACGCCTGGTACGTCGTGTTCGCGCTGACCGCGATCTACATGCTCTCCTACACGGACCGGCAGATACTCAGCCTGCTGGTGGCGCCCCTGAAGCGGGATCTGGGGATCAGCGATACGCGCGTGGGGCTGTTGCAGGGCCTGGCGTTCGGCCTGTTCTACACGCTGATGGGCTTGCCGCTGGGGCGCATCGCGGACACGCGCAACCGCCGCAACCTGATCGCCGCCGGAGTGGTGTTGTGGAGCTTCTTCACGTCCGCGTGCAGCCTCGCTCGCAGTTTTTGGACTCTGTTTCTGGCGCGGATGGGAGTGGGAGTTGGGGAAGCGAGTCTTTCTCCCGCGGCGTACTCCTTGATCGCCGATTATTTTCCGCGCGAGCAACTGGGTGCGGCCATCAGCGTCTACTACATGGGGGTCTACCTCGGAACCAGCGTGTCACTGCTGGTCACGGGCCTGATCGTGGATGCGATAGGCCACACGCCATCCATCGCGGTTCCGCTGCTGGGCACAATGGCGTCCTGGCGCATCACGTTTCTGATCGTGGGGCTGCCGGGCGTTTTGTTCGCTCTTCTGGCCTACACCTTCCGCGAGCCGCTGCGGCGGAACCAACTGCGCACCAGCGGGGGAAAGGCGACCCACTTGAGCTTCGGGGTGGCGCTCGCCGAAATGGGCCGGCGCTGGAAGCCGCTGATCGGGATCTCGACCGGGGCGATTTTTCAGGCAGTGGCTACTTACGCGCTGATTTCCTGGACGCCGACGTTCCTACAAAGGGTGCACGGCTGGACACCCGGCCAGTCCGGCCGCGGGCTAGCGGCGCTGCTGCTGACGTTCGGCTGTCTGGGAATGTACGCGGGCGGCCGGCTCAGCGACTACTGGCAAAAGAGCGGCGTTAACGAGGGGCCGCTGCGAGTGGGCGTGGTGTGCGCCATCGGTACGGCGCTGCTGTTGCCGACGGCGTTTCTGTTGAAGCAAGCCGACTGGTCGCTTTTCCTGATGGGCCCCGGCATCTTCTTTCTCTCGCTCCCGATGGGAACGTCGCCCGCGGCGCTGCAACCCATTTTCCCCAACCAGGTGCGCGGGCAGGTCTCCGCGCTGTTTCTGTTCCTCCTCAACCTGGGCGGGTTGAGCCTGGCCCGCTCCTGCCCGGATTATTCAACGACCGCCTGTTTCATAACGGGCAGATGATCGGCTCGTCGCTGGCCATTACCATCGGATCGGCGGCGGTGCTGATGCTGGCTGCGTTTCGCGCCACGTACCGGCCCTACCGGACTCAGTACGAGTCGATGCTCGCGAGTCGCTAGGCCGGAGTGGTTAAAAAATCGGATAGTCCCGACCGTCGTACCTGGTGATGGTCGTGAATAATGGCCCACCACGATCGGGGTAGGGGAAGCCTCGCGGCTCCGCCCCTAGCACACCACCGTACACTGAAATCCCTCGTATCCGGCCGCCGAGACCATGAGGTTGTAGGTCGCGCCGGCGGGCACAGTCACTTCGAAATGTCCGCCGCCGTCGGCGGTCGCATTCAGCAGAGTAGGGGCGGTAGTCGTGGCATTGATGAGTGACACGTTCACCCTCGCGCCTGCACCGGCGCGCGGCTCGCCTTTTCCAGCACGACACCTTGAATCGGAACGGGCTGCGGCGGGTCTTGCGCAAAGCTCGGTGCGAAAGCCGCGGCAAGGCTGAGGCTCGCGAGAAGGAGTGGAGGGAGTGTCATTCCGCCTCATCATTCATGACGTCGTCCACATGCCTTTCGTTGGGTCCGGAGCCTTTTCACAGTGTGCCATGCTATGCTGTGGATCAAATGGAGCTCCGGACGGCGGCTTGGGCACTGGGCGGCGGGTTGGTGCTGGTTTCCACCCTCGCGGCCTTCCAGCAGCCGTTCCGCGTCTACCTGAGCATGGAGGGATATGACGATATCCCCTTGCCTCCGGATTATCAAGTGAAGTCGGAATGGATCTTCGCCCGCCTCATGTACCCGCAGAACCCTTACGCGGCGCGTTTCGGTGGGCGCGGCGCCCGCTTCGGCGGTCGGGATTGGCGTCAGGGCGGGACCAGTTGGACCCAGGATTATCCGCGCGCCGACCGCCACTTCGCGCAAGCGCTGCGGCGGCTGACCCGCCTGAACGTGCGCTCGGTGGAACAGCCCGTGAATCTGGATGACGACGACGACGTCTTCAACTGGCCCTGGCTGGCCGCCGGAGAAATGGGCGACTGGTTGCTAACCGCCGCGCAGGCCGCCAAGTTGCGCGACTACCTGTTGCGCGGCGGCTTTCTTTATCTCGATGACTTCTGGGGCCCCGATGAATTTGCCAGCTTCAACCAAACCATGAGTCGCGTGTTTCCGGACCGCGAAATCGTCGAGATCGAGAATAAGGACCAGATTTTCCACACGGTCTACGATCTGGACGACCGCTACCAGATCCTCGGGGACTGGGCGCTTCCCAGGAGCGGCAGAGGCCGGGGCGGCGGCATGGGCTATCGCGTCGCCGGCACTCACGCGGAGTGGAAGGGGATCTACGACGATCACAATCGCCTCATGGTTGCCATGTCCTTCAACTCCGATGTCGGCGACTCCTGGGAGTGGGCTGACGATCCGGGCTATCCGGAAAGGTTTTCGGCCCTGGGTATCCGCATCGGCGTGAATTACGTCACCTACGATCTGACACACTGATTTTTGAAGATGGCAGGTCGCAGACGTCGCAGACCTGCCCCACTGGCTGTCAATCCCGGATGGTCCAGCTCGCGCTGCCGCAGGAGTTGCATTGCCGCGCGTTCGGATTCAGCTTGGCCCCGCAGCGGAGGCATGCGTGCGATGACGCTTTCCCGGCGCGCGTCTGGTAGGCTACAAACGTTCCGAAGGCCGCGAAGAACAAAACCACGATGAGCCAGGAACCGGTGTAGTAGTACAGCGTGAGCACCGCCAGGACCGCCGCGGTTACGATCAGCCACCATCGCGGTTTGCGCGGGGAATCGTCCATGTACCGCTTCAAGGTATCAAAACAGGTATCAGACTAGTAGAACTACAAGCTTAATCTCACTATTTTCCGGTATTAAGGGGTAAAGGTGGTGCGTGAGAGTTAGCGAGAAGGAGAGGAGGCTCCCGGAGTCGTGACGGTAAGGTTCACGGTGGCAGTCGCCACAATTGGGCCGGACTTGGCTGTGATGGTGATGGAATAGATTCCGGGCGGCGTGCGCGGCCCGGCAGTGATTGCTAATGGCGAGATTCCAGGAACCGGGATCGCCGGAATCTGAAATACGGCGGATACACCGACGGGCAGGCCGGAAACGGTAAGCGCCGCATCGCCGTCGAATGTGCCAACGGCGGCTACACTTACCGTGGAGTAGACGGTGCTCCCGGAGCGGAGCGTTTGCGTAGGCGAATCTGTCGAAATGGTTAGCCCCGGCGGCACGTTATGAAATTGCGACGCCGTAAAGCCTGAAATGGACAATTGCAGATTCCTGTTAACAGTATTTCCGCCGCAGGTCAACTGAAGATCGGTTAAAACATAGGGCCCGGTTTTGCCCGAAAGGGCGATTTTCGGAGCGCTGAAGGCGAACTCCGCCGTGTTCGTGCCGGCGTTTGCGAATGTTCCTCCTCCAAAGAAAGTGTCGATCACGTCGCCCGCGGCGTCCTTCAAGTTCCCGGTCCAGGAGCACTGGCCCGCCGGGGCGTACACACCCAACGTCGCCTGGAGCACGTCGAAGTATCCGCTGTTGGTTGTGTCCTGGCCGGCGGCGGTGATCGTACCGGTGAAATACATGGAGCCTTGGTCAAAAGCGGATAAAGCGTAGGCCGCAGTTGACCCAGCGTCGGCAATCGAGCCGGAGAATATTTCTGGGGAACCTCGCATGTTCAAAGTTACTCCAACGATCTTGTAAGGACCGTTCACGCCCAGGTTAAGAATGTCAGAGGCGGAGAAAGCCACCTGCGCTTGTCCCGGTCCGGCAGACAAATCTATGTCTGCACTCGAAGTAACAATTTGCCCATTGCTCGCCTGCAAGCCCGCGAAAAGAGCGTACGTACCTGCAGTCTGAACATTGACCTTCGCGGTGACGGTCAGTTGGTCCCACAAGCCGTTTCCATCGGCGTCGGCCGCGCTGGAAGTGACAGAGCCCAATGTGGCGGAGGGTGGCCTAACGGTAAAAGAAGTCGAAGAAGTGCGTGAAAAGGGCAACCCGGATTTGGACAGGCCGGTTGCCCGCATCAGAACGATATACTCGCCGGGGCCGGCGGGCATGAAGGATGCGGTATAGAGACCGTCTCCCGGGGCGGCGTCATAAGGACCGGAGTCGAGCAAGCTGAGTTGCATTCGCGCGTTTGACGCCGGACCGGCGACTTCCGCGTGAACCGTGGCTCCGGCGATCGGGCGTCCTGCGTCCAGAAGTACGCCGGTCAGTACGGCGGCGCTTCCCGTCACCGGCTCCGAGGCCCCCACACTGATCGCGGAAACCACCGTCGATTGGAGGACGAGCATCGCTTCCACTGCGGAGGAAACCGTGACAGCTTTCGGATCGGCTTGAACCTGATATCTGCCCGGAGCCATACCCGCGGGAAAGCCGCAATGGTAGTGGGTACCGGATTGGTTCAGAAGCGGCGGGCGGGCGATCGGGTCCGAATCCACGGCTTGGGTGACGCACTGGAAGCCCAGCGAGGCGGCAGTGGCCGGGGTGAGCTGCGCGCCTCCGGGTAAGAGGAGCGACACCGCCACGCGAGGGTCTGTAGTGGCCACATCCAAAGACTCCGTCCCGACAGTAGCCGTATCCAACACGAAGTTGAGTTGAACCGGCTTTCCGCCCGGTTGCAGTACAGCCGAGGCGGTGTCGAGGGAGGTCAACGCAAGCGGGATCGAGGGCTCCGTTTGCGCTTTCACGGCAACCGCTCCCGCGATCGCGCACATCAGACAGAGCTTCGATAGAGTGCTCAACTTCATCATGTCTTCACCTCAAGGGAAAGTCAGACCTCGAATATAAGCACTCGACCATTTCGCCGCGGGTAGACACTAGAAGTAGCGATCGCGATCCAGTTGTGTTCCTTCAAGCAGCGTCTTACGGTCAGCCATCCATCGGTCCTTCAATCGGGAAACTTTACAGGGGGGGATGCTCCGAACTGATAACAACTATAAATCGCTTAAGCACTTAACGTACCTAAGCAGCCCGTGGCGGAATGCAGTAGGATATCTTGGGGGTGCACCAAATGCGTCGCAGAGATCTTCTTCCGGTGTTGATGGCGCCGCTGGCGCTGGGACAAGCCAGCTCGCAGAGCAAGTTCCAGCGCAAGGGCCGCCTGAAACAGGGCATCACGCGCGGCGTCTTCGCGCGCGACATGAGCATGGAGGATTGTTGCCGGGAAGCCGCCCGGTTGGGCGTCCTGGGCTTCGACCTGGTGGCTCCGATGGACTGGCCTCTGCTCAAGAAGTACGGCCTGACCCCGTCGATGTATCCTCTGGGTCCGGGCGGCACGATTCAGGAGGCGCTCAACCGCAAGGAGAATCACGACCGGCTGGATAAATCGCTGCGCGCGGCCATCGACGAATCGGCCGCCGCGGGTGTTCCCAACGTGATCACGTTTTCGGGCAATCGCAACGGAATGGACGATCGCGTGGGCGCCGACAATTGCGTCGCGTTCCTGAACAACATCAAGGCGCACGCCGAGGACAAAGGCATCACCATCTGCATGGAATACCTGAACAGCAAGGTGAACCACAAGGACTACATGTTCGATCACATCGCCTGGGGAGTGGATGTGATGAAGCGCGTGAATTCGCCGCGGGTGAAGATCCTGTTCGACATCTATCACGCGCAGATCATGGATGGCGACATCGTCCGCAACATTCGCGATAATTTCCAGTGGATCGCCCATTTCCACACCGGCGGCAATCCGGGGCGGCACGATATCGACGAGACCCAGGAGCTGAATTACCGCTTCATCGCGCAAGCCATCGTGGATTTGAAGTTCACCGGGTTCCTCTCGCATGAGTACACTCCCGCTCCGGGGCACGACCCCGTGGCGACGCTGAACAAGGCGCTCGAATTCTGCGATGTCTAGGGTCTTCGAAGCACGCGCGGCCGCAGTCTGGTTCGCGCTGGCCTTGTCCGCGCCTCTGTGGGGTCAAGCCGGGCCCACGCGGCCCGATGTCGATTCCGCCGCCGCGGATCGCGGAAAAAGCGTGTATCTGCAATACTGCGTGAACTGCCACGGGAGCCAGGCCAAGGGAACCAACGACGGACCGGACCTGATCCGATCAGTGGTGGTGTTGCATGACAAAGCCGGTAACGAGCTTGCCCCCGCGCTCAAGAAACTCGCGAATCATAGGGGCGATCTGGCGGAGGCGCAGGTCCGCGATCTTTCGCAATTCCTGAAGCAGCGCGTGGAAGACACGGTAAAGAACCGCAACGCGACGCAGCCGCCGAATGTGCTCACGGGCAACGCCGCCGCCGGCAAGGCGTATTTCGAAGGGGCAGGGAAGTGCGGCGCGTGCCATTCGGCCGCCGGCGATTTCTCTGGGCTGGCGAAAAAGTATGATCCGCTGACCTTGCAGCAGAGGCTTCTGTTCCCGCGCAGCGGAGGCCGCGGAACGCCGCCGGTCCGGCCCACGCAGGTGACGGTAGCGCCGCCCTCGGGACCGCCGGTGTCGGGAAATCTCGACCGCATCGACGACTTCAGCGTTTCCCTGCGCGACTCGGCGGGCGAGTATCGTTCCTGGTCGCGGACGCCGAGCTTGAAAGTGGAGCTGCGCGATCCCTACGCCGCGCACAATGAATTGCTCGATCGATATACGGATGCCGATATTCACAACCTGGTAGCTTATCTGGAGACGTTGAAATGAGGCTGCTCTCGTTAATCCTGATCTCGGCGGCGACGCTCTTCGGACAGGACTGGCCCACTTACAATGGCGATTATTCGGGCCGCCGTTACAGCTCGCTTTCGCAGATCGACGCGTCCAACATCGGTTCGCTCTCGCTGGCCTGGGTTCACCGGGCGAGCACGGGAAACGGGCAAGCGGGCGGTGGCGGAAATGCCCCGCCCGTGATCAAAGGCACGCCCATCGAGATCGGCGGAGTCCTGTATTTCACCGCGCCCGATCACGTCTGGGCGGTGGATGCTCGCAGCGGCCGCGAGCTGTGGCACTACGCCTGGAAATCGAAGGGCGGTTGGCACATCGGCAATCGGGGCGTGGGGGTGTGGGGCGGCTACCTGTACTTCGAAACGCCGGACTGCAATCTTGTTTCGCTCAATCTCAAGGACGGCAAGGAGCGCTGGCACAAGGAAATCTGCGACCTGGAGCAGTTCTACTATGGTTCCGTCGCGCCGGTGGTGGTGAAGAATCACGTCATCGTGGGCGTGAGCGGCGACGATCTGGACATCCCCGGATACATTGAGTCGCACGATCCGGAGACAGGCGAGTTGCAGTGGCGCTGGTATGCGCATCCGAATCCCGGCGATCCGGAAGCGAAAACCTGGCCCAGCGTGGAAGCCATGCTGCACGGCGGCGGGATGACCTGGGTGCCGGGCACCTACGATCCTGAATTGAACTTGTATTACTTCGGCACGGGCAATCCGCAGCCGGTGATCGCGGGCAAGGCGCGCCAGGGAGATAATCTGTATACCGAATGCATCGTCGCGCTGGATCCGGACACCGGTAAGCTCCAGTGGTATTTTCAGCCTTCGCCGCATGACACGCATGACTGGGACGCGGTGCAGACTCCGGTGTTGTTTGACGGCGAGATCAACGGCGAAAAACGCAAGCTGTTGGCGCAAGCCAGCCGCAACGGCTGGTTCTTCGTGCTGGACCGGACCAATGGGAAACATATTCTCAGCTCGGAGTATGTGAAGACGAATTGGGCCAAGGGCGTGGACGCTAGGGGTGAGCCGATTCCGAATCCCGCCAAGCAGCCGCAGCCCGATGGCGCGCTGGTTTCACCCAACCAGGGCGGCGCGGCGAACTGGCCTCCGCCAAGCTTCAATCCCGAGACCGGACTGTTCTACGTGAACGCCGCGCGCGCGTTCAGCGTTTACTACATCTACGACGATGACGACGACAAACCCGAAGGCTGGGGCGGCAACGATCGCAGCGGATTCTCGGAGGGGATGGTTCAGGCCATCGATGCCAAGACCGGCAAGATCGCCTGGAGCCACAAGTGGCCGAATGGAGGAGCCGCGCGGTCGGGTCTGCTGAGCACAGCGGGAAAGTTGCTTTTCGCGGGCGATACGGCGTCGAATTTCGTGGCGCTCGATCCGGCCACGGGAACTCCGCTGTGGCACGCTGGGCTGCATGCGTCGATGACGAACGGTCCTATGACGTATGAGCTGGATGGCGTGCAGTATATCGTGATCGGCGCGGGGGATTCGTTGTACGCGTTCGCGCTCTCCTCAAAATGATACAATCGCCCCAATGAGAACGCTGCTCGCGGCGATTCTGTTGATCGGGGTTTCGGTCCACGCCCAGTGGATCAACCTCAAGACGCCCGGCATTCCGCGCACTGCCGACGGTAAGCCCGATCTCTCCGCGCCCGCGCCCAAGACGCCCGACGGCAAGCCCGACCTCTCCGGCACCTGGGACGCGGATCGGAGCTATTTAGTCAATATCGCCAAGGACCTGAAGGACGTGCCCATGCGGCCCGAGGCTCTGGCGCTGTTCAATCAACGCAAAGACGGCGCCCGCGCCAAGGAAGAACCCGACGCGAACTGCCTGCCGCAAGGCGTGCCCAAGATCGACGCCGCGCCGGTTCCCTGGAAGCTGCTTCAAGGCCCGCGCCAGGTGACGATTCTCTACGAAGCGTTCAACCTCTTCCGCGAAATCTTCACGGATGGCCGCGAGCTTCCTAAAGATCCGAACCCAACCTGGCTGGGCTATTCGGTGGGGCATTGGGATGGAGACACTCTGGTGGTGGAGAGTAACGGCTTCAACGGCAAGACCTGGCTGGATCAAGCCGGGCATCCCACCAGCGACGCTCTGCACGTAACCGAGCGTTTCCGGCGCAAGGATTTCGGGCACTTGGAGCTCGAAATCACCATCGACGATCCTAAGATGTACACTCAGCCTTGGACCGTCAAAGAAAGTCCGCGTCTGTTCGCGGACGGTGAGCTGCTGGAGTTCAACTGCAATGAGAACGAACGCGATATCAGACACATTCCATAACGCCGCGGCGGTTTCACTCGCGTTCGCCCTCGCCGCGCCGCTTTCGGCTCAGTGGATCAAATACCCCACCGCCGGGATCCCGCGCACCGCGGACGGCAAGCCGGACCTGTCCGCGCCCGCGCCCAAGACGCCCGACGGCAAGCCGGATCTTTCGGGATTGTGGCATCAGTCGAATGGCGTGAAGTATACCGTCAACCTCGCCGTGGACCTCAAACCCGAGGACGTTCCGTACCAGCCTTGGACCGCGGCCCTCTACAAGCAGCACCAGGACAGCATTAGTAAGGACGATCCCGTCGGCTATTGCAATTTCCCCGGCGTTCCGCAGATGGAAGCCGTGCCGTACCCGTACAAAATCATAAATGCGCCCGGCATGATCGTGATTCTATATGAGGCGTTCCATATCTACCGCCAGATCTTCATGGACGGCCGCGAGCTTCCCAAGGATCCGAATCCGACCTGGATGGGTTATTCGGTGGGGCGCTGGGACGGCGACACGCTGGTGGTGGATTCGGCGGGTTTCAACGATAAGACCTGGCTCGATTCCGGCGGGCGGCCGCACAGCGACGCTTTGCATGTGACGGAACGGTTCACGCGTCGCGACTTCGGCCACATGAATCTTCAGATCACGATTGACGATCCCAAGGCCTACACGAAGCCCTGGACGGTAGCCTACGGGATCGCGCTCATGCCCGATACGGAGATGCTCGAATACGTCTGCAACGAGAACAACAAGGACACTCAGCACCTCGTGGGGAAATAGCCGAGGTGGTGGGGCGGACCCCCTGGTCCGCGGCGGACCCCCCGGTCCGCCTGCACGGGTTCAAACATCGCCGCCGTTCGGGCGGGAGTAGACTATAGCTGTGAGCACGACCGCGCTGATTTCCGTCGAAGAGTATCTCCACACCGAGTACGAACTCGACTGCGACTACGTGGACGGGGAAGTAATCGAGCGCAACGGGGGCGGACGGGATCACAGCGAAATGTTGGGCGAGCTCGCCTGCTACTTCCGTACTCGCCGCCGAGAGCTGAAAACGCACGCATTTATCGCGGTGCGCGTGCAGATTTCCAAAACCCGATTCCGCGTACCCGATATTTGCGTCTACGTTGGCGAAAATCCTCGGGACCAGATCTTTCGCACGCCGCCGTTCATCTGCATTGAGATCCTGTCACCAGAGGATCGTGTGGCGCGGACCCAGGCGCGCATTGACGATTACCTCCAGTTCGGCGTCCCCTACGTCTGGGTCGTCAATCCCGCCAATCGCCGCGTCTGGGCTTACACCGCCGACGGCAGCCGCGAAATCAAGGACGGCATCCTTGCGACCGGGAATCCTTCGTTGACCATCGATCTTGCGGAAGTCTTCTCGGGCATCGACGGCTAGCCTTACTGACGTCTTGGTGCAGTCTGTTGCCGTGCCAGAGCTATTCGGGGGAATGCGCTCGGCGGGCGCAGAGTGCTGAAGGGAGATTTTCTGGAACACTGATGCCTCAGGCTAATCTCCGCGGACGATACACCGTCACCGCCGAGCCGTCCGCGAGCATCGCGGAATCGGGTTCGCGCCCCAGAATACACGCGAGCTCCGGGCCGTAGAACGCCGGATCGCCTTCAAATCGCGCCCGGCTCGCACGGCGGAGCATCCATGGCAGATGCTGCACGTTGTATTCGTACCGGCGGGAATAGCCCCAATAGTGCTCTGTGATGAAGTTCTCCAAACTGCCCGCGGCGGCGAGCGCCGCGTCTCCGGCGGCTTCTACGCGAATCGAATTCCACACGCCACGATGCCACCAGCGGTATTCAGCCGAGTCCGCCGCGACGCGATGCCACATTGGTAGCGCGACATAGTTCTCGCCGTAAGCCAGCCGTGCGACCGCCGCCACCGCATGGCGCGGCACGATCTCGCGAACGAACACAACGCCGCGGCGCAGTTCGCCGCCTTCTGTACGCCGGACGTAGAAACGCAGATTCACCTCGTCGAAATCCCGGTGCAGAGGTACGGGAACACCCAAAAGCCGGGTGTGCAGAAATCGAAAGCCCACCAGACTGACGTAAGTGGTACCCTCGAAGAAATCGAGTTCCACGCTCGAAGGCACCAAGGGCCGTAGCAGCGCCGGGTCCACGGCGTAGTTCAGAATCGCGAGATCGCGCCATTCGGCGGTGAGAAAAACCGGCAAGGGTCAAGTCGCGCGGCGCGCCCTACGCCTTCTGCAACTCCTCCAGCCGCTGCCCGGTCTCCTTACTGACTTTTTCGTGCAAACTGTTGCCGTGCGCGTCCATGGTCACGATGGCGACGAAATCGTGTACGCTCAGGTGCCACATCGCCTCCGGAATGCCGAATTCGAGCAGATTCACGTCCAGCACTTTGTCGATCAGCCGGGCGTAGAACTGCGCCGCGCCGCCGATCGCGTTCAGGTACACCGCGCCGTGCTCCTTCAGAGCCGCTAGCGTCTTGGGCCCCATGCCGCCCTTGCCCATCACCACGCGCACGCCGTAGTTCTTGATGATGCCGGCCTGATACGGCTCTTCGCGAATACTGGTGGTGGGGCCGGCTGCCTTGACGGTCCACGTGTCGTCTTGCTTCAGCATCACGGGCCCGCAGTGATACAGCACCGCTCCGTGCAGATCCACCGGCGGAGGATTCTTCATCAGATGCGCATGCACGGCGTCGCGGCCCGTGTACATCTCGCCTTGCACGATGACCACGTCGCCGACCTTCAGCGCCCGCACCTGCTCCTCGGTCACCGGAGCGCGCAGCACGATCTCGCGGCCGGTCAGAGGGAAGCCTTCCGACTGCGTCATTCGCTCCACCGTGCGCGAGGGATCGCGATACAGCCATTTGGTGATCGCGCCGCTCGACGCATCCAGCCGCACGCCCAATCTCCGGTATGCCCAACAGTCGTACGCGACAGAGACGAAAAAACTCGCCGGCAGCCGGTCCGCCGCCATGATTTTGCATCCGATCAGTGAGGTCTTGCCCCCGAAGCCCATCGTACCCACCCCGATGCGGTTGGCCTCCTGCATGATTTCGGCTTCGAGCTTGGCCAGCTCCGGCACGGGATTGCTGTCGTCGAGCGAACGGAATAACTGATACTTCGCCAACAGGTATCCGTGCGCCCGGTCGCTGCCGATGCACACGCCTAGCGCGCCCGGAGCGCATCCCTGTCCCTGCGCCTGCCACACCGCATGCAGGATGCACTTGCGCACGCCCTCCAGATTGCGCCCGGCCGAGCCCAGATGCTCCAGCTCGCAGGGCAGCGAATACTGGATGTTCTTGTTCTCGCAGCCGCCGCCCTTGAGGATCAGCTTGATCTCGATTTCGTCGTGCTCCCATTGCTCGAAATGGATGATGGGCGTCTCCGCGCTGACGTTGTCGCCGGAGTTTTTCCCGGTCAGCGAATCGACCGAATTGGGGCGCAGCTTGCCGAGCTTGGTCGCCTCGGCCACTGCCGCGCGAATCGCCTTACGCAATTCGATCTGATTCACGCCCACCGGAGTGTGCACATCGAAGGTAGGCATTCCGGTGTCCTGGCAGATGGGGCCTTCGTCCTCAGCCGCCATGTCGATGTTGGTGGCGATGATGTGCAGCGCCTGCGACGACTGCGTGTGCGGCGTCTCCGTGCGGACGGCCGCTCCCATCGCTTCACGAACGTCGGGCGGCAGGTTGGTGGAGGTCTGCGTGATCAGCTCAATCAAGCTCTCATGTAGGAATTGCATGGTGGAGACTTCAATTCTATCGTGGCCGTGATTGGATGAAACGGTCTTGTGCTGGTTTCCGTCCAGATAACGAAACCTGAAGGACTCGGCGCAACCGGGTTGCTGCGCATCCCGCTCGCGCGACCATAGAGGGTGTCCCGCTCTACCGGCTGACTAACCGGCACGGGCGGATGGCAGCCGCTGGATCTACGCTATCGCCCCTTTACTGCGGCCCGAGCGTAGTCCACGCCGACTCCAGGCCGCTCTTGACCACATAGGTGTCCTTTACAGATCGGAATTCGAAGACCCCAACGCCGAGATCTTCCGAGGGAGCGAACGATCCCAGATCCACACGCTGCGTCAAGCCGGCCCCCTTTTCAAACCTCTTGGTGTTGGAGCCCTTGCTGGCCAGCAGGGGCCGGGGAGTTCCTCCCACGCCCACGCTCTCCAGCTTGACGGCGATGGTAAGAGAGGAGGGAGGGCCGGCGAAATGCTCCAACCTCACGATGCGCGCGGTGACGGAGGAACCCTCCGGAACCAGGATCTGATTGGATGACGTGTCCCGGATGGCGCTGGTGAGCTTTGCGCCGATCTTATCGCCGGCGGCGGCGACCGCTGCGTCGATGGGCTGAGTGAATTGCAGTTTGAACGTGAGACCAGCCGGAAGCGACAATATCGCGGTCGCGGGGGCTTTGTCTCCCGCCGGAGCATCCGGGCTCGGCGGTGGCTCGCCGAACGATAGGGTGGATTCTCCCAGAAACTCGTGGCACGCCGAATACACGGTTCGATTGTGAATTTCGCTTCCATCGATGTTGACGATCTCGAGCTGGGCTTCACTGGGCAGAAGAAAGTTGGAATCGTTGAGCCGCACGCGGCCGTAGTCCAGCGTCGTGGTGGCTTGGCAAGCGCCTACTTCCGGGGAAAGTCCACTGGTGCGGACCACTAAGCGCACCAGGTCGAAGGTCTTCGGATCGACCAGAAAAGTTCCTCCGAATCCGCTGGTCACGTGCTCGATCCGGTTGCCGAAGATATAGTTGCTCTTTTCCGGCGGAACCTCATACCCGAACTCCACCAGCGGCCGGCCATCCACCGTGATATCGCCGTTATAGGAGAAGCTCGCCGCGTCGCGTGCGAAGATCGACCCGAGGAAGCCGGAGAAGCTCCCGGTTTGAACCGCACCGTCGCGGACCATTTGGAACAAGTCACGGTTATCAAAACGAGACTCACCCACCCAGGAATAGATCTCATTGGAATTCGCGATCGCGACGTCCAGCCGCAGCCGATCCGTAACGGTGAGCTTCGGCCGTGCCGGGCTATTCGGCCTCAGCAGGTTGTCGCAGGAGGCCGCGGGCGAAAGTATAACGAGCCGCTGCGCGTCCTGGCTTTGCAAGGTGGGCGCATATTGGGCCCGATCGATGGTCTGAGTGCACATGTACCTCGGCATCCGCGCGATGGTCGCCATGAGATTGTCGCGGACCCGCATCAGCAGCTCTTTCGGGTCGTCAGACTGCGCCCAGACCGAGGCGGCGAGGGCGCATAGCAGCGGCAGCAGCTTGGTCCACATGCCCACTAGCATATCCCCGATTTGCGGATCGCTGGAAGGGGCGACGATGGCGGCCCGGCGGCCGTCCACCAGCCGGATCGCTGCGCATTCCGCTCGCGCGACAATAGAGGGGAGTGAACATTCTCACGTCTCCGCTGCTCGAAAGCGTTCCTTGGATCGAACACGGTTTCGGAACGCGCTACGCTCCGCTTTCCCAGGACGGGATGGCGAGCCTTAGACAAATTCAGTCTGATTTGTCGCTAGTGGCGGATCGGCCCGAAGGGTGCGTGGGCGAGGGTGACGCTCTGCTTACCGCCGAACCCGGCGTGACGGTTTCCGTGCGCACGGCGGATTGTTTCCCGGTGCTACTGGTGGATTTGCACCACCACGCGGTTGCTGCCGTTCACGCCGGATGGCGCGGAAGCGCGGACGGAGTGGTCGCGAAGACGCTGCGCCGCATGCGTGACGAATTACGAACAAATGCTGCCGATATATCGGCAGCCATCGGTCCGGGCATCGGCGCTTGCTGTTACCAAGTCGGCCAGGAGGTGGCGCGACGCTTCGGCCTGGCGCAAGCTGAATGGGCGCGTGCCGGCCGCCTTGATCTCGCGGCGGAGAACCAGCGTCAACTCATGGAATGCGGGGTTCCGCGCGAGTCCATCAGCCTCGCCGGACTCTGCACGTTCTGCGATCCGGCGCGGTTTTACTCCTGGCGCCGGGACCGGGAAAGCGCCGGCCGCATGATCTCCTACATCCGCATGGTCAAACGCTGAGGCGCATCAAACACTAAGAGCGCGGTCACGGTTTGCCTGCCGCGGCCCGCGCCCCTTGTGAGGTTGATGTCGGGATTAGGCCGCGTTGACCAGCAACTCGTCGAGGCTCTCCGAGCCGTCGCCCGCCTGATTGCGGTCGGCGACCTCCTGGCAGCGGATGCAGAAAGCGGTCCACGGCACCGCGGCCAGCCGCTTGGGGCTGATGTCTTCCTCGCAGTGCAGGCACACGCCGAAGCTGCCGTCGTCGATGCGCCGCAAAGCTGCGCGAACGTTGCGCAGCAGGTTCGATTCGCGGTCCAGGTTGCGGATGGCCAGTTCACGCTCGGCGGCGTGTTGCACCTCATCCAGCGCGTCCGGGCTCTTCTCGATGGCGATTCCGTCGCGATTCCGGACCAAGAGTTCCAGCTCTGCCTGCTTCGCCTCCAGGATGTTTCGAAATTTGTTCAACTCAGTCTTTGTCATTGCCTGCCTCTCTCCTGTCTCCTGTCTCTATCTCTCTTTTTGTCTCTTCTCTTCTTGCGGTCTATTTTTTTTAACTTCACTTCCGCGTTGCGTCTCTGTCCCGTTATCAAAATCTCATGCTAGCGAATTAGACGCGGGAACCGGGGAAAAGGTTCAAGCGCCATGTCCCGCTTTTCAAAACTGATTCGCAGGTAGCCTCGTGGCGTATGGGCGTCTAGGCCCCTTGGCCACCACGCCGCTCGCGGCGCCGTGGTCCGTTGCGCTCTACTCGAAGCCGACCGTTTCAAAAACATACCACAGAATACCCATCCGACGCAAGCAATCCAATTGCCATTTGGCCAAGGCATCGCTTTCCACCCCGGCGCGTGTGTTTCCTTCTCATGCGTTTCCTTCTTATCGGTAGTCGCGGGCGAAAGGATTACCCACTCATCGTCAACAGCGCCGACGACGGCGCCGGCTTCGCGGCCTCCCCGTATGCCTTGCCGTATACTGTATTCTTGAGCGGTAAAAACTCTCATACGATTCACCCCCTCAAATCGGATTTTACATCCTACCTCGCCGCCGGCCTTTCGAGTTTTTTGTTTATCTTGTTGAGTCTGAGCCTGATCCCGTACGCGGGAATTCAGGAAGACGAGGCGCTGTTCTCCATCCCCTTCTTCCAACCGCCGGCCCGCGAGTTCCGGATTCGGGTCTTCCATCACACCATTCCAATTATGGTAATGACCTACGTGGGCGCTTTGAAAACGTGGATTTATTGGCCGCTGGTGGGATGGTTTGGATCGAGCGTTTGGGCCGTGCGCGTTCCGGTAGCGCTGCTGGGGGCGATAACTATTTTTGTTTTCTATCATTTAACTAAAGGTGTCGGCGGCCCGCGCGCGACTCTTGCGGCCAGCGCCGGGGCGCTGCTGCTGGCAACCGACCCGGTCTTTCTCCTAACCAACACATTCGACTGGGGACCAGTTGCGCTGGAACACGTTTTAGTTGTCACCGGATGCTTCCTGCTGTTCCGTTTTGCGACAAACCAGTCCCAAAAGCGCTTCCTGGCTCTTGGGTTTGGATGTTTTGGACTAGCCCTGTGGAACAAAGCCCTGTTCGTGTGGGCCCTCTCCGGTCTGATCGCCGGCGCGATCGCGGTCTTTTGGCCCGAAGTCAAACAATGCCTGACCCCGCGCAACTCGGCCATCGCCGCGGCGGCCTTTTTGGGGGGAGCGCTTCCCTTCGTGGTGTACAATCTACGAAATACGAATGCAACTTTGAGTCAAAATGCGCATCTTGAGACTGACCGCCTGGCCGAGAAATGGTTGCAGTTGAAGTACGCCGCGAACGGCAATTCGCTATTCGGCTATATTACGGGGGAGGCCGACGTACCACTCAAACCGCCCTCCTCCCTGCGAGGCCGCGCGGCGGAGTGGATTTGGCGCCGGATCGGGGAGCGCCGCGAGAGCGAACACTACTATGTCTATGGTCTGATGCTGGTGCTGGCGCCGCTGTGGTGGCGGTCGCGGGCGGCGCGCTTCTCGCTGGTTTTCGTGAGCGTGGCCTGGCTCCTGATGGCGCTCACCAGGAACGCAGGAGCGGCGGCGCATCACGACGTGCTGCTGTGGCCCTTCCCGATCCTGTTTGCGGCCAGCGTTCTGGCCTCGATTCCGTGGCGCTGGGTGGCAGTGGCCGTTGCGGCGGCGATGGTGTTGATGAATCTCCTGGTAGTGAATCAGTACGTCCTTCAATTCGAGCGCGACGGCGCCGCCGGGGACTACACCGATGCCTTGTTTGCCCTGAATCGACAGTTGCCGGAAAACCAGACCATCTATGTCATCGACTGGGGAATGAACGCGACGCTTCAGTTGACGCACCACGGCAGGCTCCGGCTCCGGTCGGCTCAGGGCGCCTTGACGGGCGAGGCTCCCAACCCGGAGCAGCAGGCGCAACTGCGGGCGATGCTATCGGATACGAGCGCCATCTGGCTGGGCCATGCGGCCGGCCGCGAGGCCTTCCCCGGGGTGGACGCCCATCTGGAGCGATTTGCCTTCATGGCCGGCTATCGACGCGAGCTGATCCGCACCATCCCCGATTCCAACGGCCGCCCGGTTTTTGAGATCTTCCGATTCGCCCGGACGCGTGACAAAGTCTCTTGAGGAGTGTGACAGTGCGCCCCAAGTGCGTGTCGAAGGTCCACAAAAAGCCCCTCCCGATCCTCGTTAAGGCATTGACCCTAAAGACCTAAGGTCTGGCAGCCAAAGTGCCGACGATAGTTCTAGATCGAGGTATGCGAACGCGCTCCATTTTGCTGGCAGGTTTCGCCGCCGTGGCGTGCGCGCGCGCCACCACGCTCCAGCAACTCAGCCTGGACGACATGATCCAGCAATCGACCCGGATTGTGCGCGCCGAGGTCACCGGCTCATCCACCGCCCTGCGCGGCCAAAACATTTACACGCTCTATCGCCTCCGGATTCTGGAAACGGCAAAAATGGGAGGAAATCCGGGGGCCGGGGAAATCGACGTGGCGGTGCCCGGCGGGACGCTGAACGGGAAGCGCGAAATGGTTGTGGGGGTGCCGGAGTTGACCGCGGGCCGACAATACGTCGTGTTTTTGTGGACCAGCCGCTCCGGATTGACGCAGATCATCGGGCTGTCGCAAGGACTGTTCCTGGCGCTGCCGGATGGGTCGGGCAAAATCGGCCTGACACGTCCCGCGGCGACGGACCAGATGCTCGACAAGAATGGCAAGGCTGTCGGGAGCCAGGCTCTGGGACTGGAATGGAGCGATTTAAGAATGCGCATTCGGCAGGAGTTGGGAAAGTAAGCCATGGGAACGGCGCGGCGGATTCTGATGCTGGCGGCAAGCCTCGCGGCGGCGTCTTCATTGGCTTCCGGCTACGGTCACTGGGTTTTCTTCTCCGGCCGAAGCGCTCCTTTCAACCCGGTTCCCGCAATGTTCAATCTGGCGAGCCTGACGAACAATACGGTTTCTTACTTCATTTCCGACCAGGGGCCGGGCCCGCTGATGCCGGGCGATAGCGCAGCCAACATCTACAGCCAGATTCAAGCCGCGGCGAACGTGTGGAACCAGGTGCCCACTTCGACGATCCGCATTGGCTTTGGCGGATTTTCGACTGCCGGCACACCGCAAGCCGCGCCCCAAACGACGCCGGGCATCGACGTGGTCTTCGACGACGATGTGCCTCCGGGGCTGTACGCGTTCACGCGCCTGACTTGGTCGCCGTCGGACGTCGGCAACGTGGGCAATGGCGCGCAGTTCGTTCCCATTCAGCGCTCCACCATTACATTTCGGAAGAATCTCACGGCCCCCTACCAGCTTGCCAGCTACGACGATTCGGTCTTCGTGATCGCGGCGCATGAATTCGGCCATGCGCTGGGCCTCCAGCACACTCTGACTTCGGCGCTGATGTCAACGGCGGTCACCAGTTCGGCCACCAAGTCCGTGCCGCTGGCTCCGGACGATATCGCCGGTATATCGCTGCTATATCCGGCGCAGAACTATCTGCAAAGCGTGGGAACAATCCAAGGCACGGTAACGGTGGGCGGCACGGGCGTGAACATGGCCAACGTAGTGGCTCTTTCCGCCAACGGGGTGGCCATCAGCACGCTCACCAATCCGGACGGAACCTACCAGATTCAGGGAGTGCCGCCGGGACAGTATTATATCTACGCGAGCCCCCTGCCGCCGGCGCAAACGGGCGAGTCCTATCCGGACAACATTTTTCCGCCGCAGGATTCGCAGGGCAATCCGTTCAACGCCAACACTGGTTTCGATACCGAATTCTTCGGGGGGACGCGCGACTGGACCCAATCCCCGGTGGCGACGGTGAACGCGGGCGCGATCGTGCCGTACGTGAACTTCAACCTGCAATCGCGTCCCGGTCCAGCCATCGGCTACGTGTTTGCCATCGGCTACGAGGGCCAGGCCGCGGTAGAGCCGCCGTTTCTCCGGGCCGGAAGCCGCCAAAATATTTTGTTCACCGGACCAGGCATCGCTACCTCTAAGGGAGCGCTGGTTGCGGGTCTGGGCATTTCGGCCGTGGGCGCGGGCGCGGCAGCGACGCTCGAGCCGAAGTCGCTCGCATCCTATTACGGAGACGGGGAAATTACGGTGGACGCCGGACAGGTGCAAGCGGCCACGCCGGTAGCCGTGGCCGTCACTCTTCCCAACGACATGTATGTGCTGCCGGCGGCGTTCTTCGTGGTCCCCAATCCTCCCCCCGCGATCTCCGGCGTTTCCGGCAGCACCGACGGGCTGGGCAACACCACCGTCACCCTCACCGGGTCGAACCTGAACGCCGACACCAGCGTGGTGTTCGACGGCGCGCCGGCCCGGCTGATCTCGGCCAATAGCGACGGCTCGCTGACCGTGGCTGCGCCTCCGGCCTCGGCCGGCTACACCGCTTACCTCGAGGCGCTGTCGAGCGATGGCCAGACCAGTTGGCAGGATCTGGGCAGCGTCACGCCTCCCGCGTACATGTATTCCGGTCCACAGAGTCCCTCCATGATTCTGAACTCAGGCCTGCTGTTGCCTGGAACGGATTCGATGGTGGACATCATCGGGACCAATACCTCGTTCGTGAACGGGCAGGTTTCAATCGGGCTGGGGTCGAGCGACATCACGGTCGGCCAGGTGTGGTGGCTGGGTCCGCAGCGATTACTGGCAAACGTGACGATCAGCCCGTCTGCGCAGGTTGGTCCGGTGGATCTCACGGTGGTGAGCGGTTTGCAGGAGGTGACGCTGCACGGTGTGCTCCAAGTGCAAACGGCCGGCGCCAACCAGATGACGCTGCGGACGCCGATTCTCAACTCCTACACCTCCCTGGACGGAACCCCGGCGGGAGGAACGGCTCTGATTCCCACCGTGAATGTGCCGTTGAACGTGACGGGATGGACGCTTCTGTTGGACTATGGGATCCCCGCTACTTTCCAAATGGGCGGCGGAGGTCTCATCCAGGCGCAGATTCCACCCAATGTGCCGCTGGGCGGGGCGAGCGTGCAACTGATTCCTCCCAACAACAGCTCGGTGATTCCGCCGGTGGTGATGCAGATCGACGCTCCGCCGCCGGCGATCGTGGCGGCGGCGAACTCCACGGGCGCTTTTATCACGAATACGAATCCGGTGCCGCTGGGCACTACGGTGACTTTGTCGGTGACGGGATTGACGCAATCCTCCAACGGCGCGGGATTGTCCCAAACGCAGGTGACCGTGGGAGGAGTGGCGATCGCGACGCCGCTCACGATCCTGCCGGGTCCGCAGCCCGATTCCTACCAGATCCAATTCACCCTGGGCCCCAATGTGCCCTACGGCCAGCAGTTGGTGACGGTGGGAATCGGCACGCGCGTCTCCAGCGCCCTGCCCCCGTTCGTCTATCTCTACATCCTGCCTCCGCCGCAACAATAGCGGCGTGGGACGGCGTCCCAGCGAGCTACAAGTTATCCCGTCCCGTAAAATCGGCATAGGGGGGGCGGTTACGCGCCCACCCCTGCCACACCACCGGACATGCGGGTCCGCATACGGCGGTTCCGTGACTTGAGCCGGTGAAGGCCGGAGGTTCGTTTCGCCTTTCGCCGATGGAGGCTTCGCCGCTCCCAGATTTCTTTCGGGCTTCACCCCATCCGCCCCTGGCAAGCTCCGCCGAAGCGGATTGGCTGGCGCATGGCCACCATGAGAGCCGCGCACTACTACCCACGATCACGGTTCGGGCCTTCGTCCGTTGCCGGACTAATATGCCCTCTGCTGACTTCTGCTGCGAGATCAAAGCATCTTGCGATGCCTCCAGTCACGATTCCGCGACGCACAGCAGATCTCCCGAGGTAAGTTCGACCGCTTTCCGCACGCAACCGCCGGATTTACAACCAGTGCCCTTGATGGATATGGACTTCGCTGTCAGTTGCCAACTCGTCCAGCACCGTATGCCTCTGATCCGGTTCTTGTACATCGGCTCGTATGTTTGCTCCACCATCAGGTTGTGAAAAGGACTTTCACCTTCGAGCTGTCGAACATGCTGGGCACACCAAAAAATCGGCCTCGCTACCCGAAGGCGGCGAGGCCGATTCTTTGAAGCTGCTCCCGATTAGAAACTGAAGCGGGCGATGATCGTTCCCGCGCGTGCCGCCTCACCCGTCGCCCCTCCGAAACCGCTCATTCCGGTGGAAGCTGTGCCGGCGAATATACCGGCCGTGTTGGGTCCCTGGTAAGCGTTGACGACTCCGAATCCGCTGGTTAAGATCCCCAATCCGTTCTTCGCCACCGGGTTCTGCGGACTCGTTGTGCTCGGAGCCGGCATCAGGGTCCGGTTGAAGATATTGGTGAATTCAGCCCGGACCTGGAGGTTCCATCTCTCCTTGAACCGGAAATTGCGGCCAAAGTTCGCGTTCTCCGTTGGATGCCGCGGGCCGCGGAAGTTCTTGAGGAAATCGTTCCCCGAGTCGCCGCAGTTGCTGTTGACGGGACATTGCGCCCACGCTGCCGGATTCAACACCTGGGTGCTGTACGGATTGTATGTGCCGAGATTGTTAAGATTGACGCCCGGCGTGTACAAAGGCTGGCCCTTCACATAAACGTCCTGGGTGGGCAGGAACTCCGTAGTGGCGGTGGCTGGAATGGCCAGGAACGCGCCGCTCTGGTAACTCGCGAAGCCGCCGATCTGCCAATCCTTGATGATCGTGTTGACGAACTTCGCATGGTTGGCGAAGTATTGAGTCTTGGGCGTCGTATAGATGAAGTTGAAGCTCAGGACCCGGGGCGGGATCGCCATCAGCGCGTTCTGATTGCTGGCGGGGTTGAAGTAGTCCTGCCGAGTGGCGCGAGTGAAGCCTTGGGCCCAGGTGAAGAACCCGCCCGCCTGGAAATTGTGCGCGTAGCGCTTGGTCGCTTTCACTTGTAAAGAGTCGTATTTGGAGTTGCCGGTCGGGCTTCCAGAGGGGGCAATCGTGCCGAACTGTGGGAAGGGCCTCCCGACGATGCCCGACAGCGCGGTACTGGTGGGGAAGCCGCTATAAGGAAGACCGCCGTTGGGGATCCCCGCCGCGGCCAGCGTCTGCTGTACGGCGGCGCTGCTGAGCGGTTGGCTGAGGATGGCGCGGGCGCAGTCGTTTCCCGGAACACAGTTAAGGCCTGCCGGCGCAAAGTTGTACCCCGCCGGACCGGTTCCAGGGTAAGGGTACAAGCCGTATTGTGCGTATGCCGACGCGGGGACGTTGTTCAGCGTACCACCGCCCAGGACGCCGCTCAACCAAGCGGCGCGGTTGGCCACATAGGACGCTTCCAGGACAAAGCTCCTGGTAATCTCCCGCTGAAAGCCGGCGCTCCATTGGTTGACGCGGGGAGGCCGGTTTTCCTGCTGGTCGGGCATGGTAGGCTTTGGCGATATGGTGCCGAGGGTCGGATAGATGTTCGTGCTGACGGGCCAGGTCGGCTGCAAGATCCAGCCCGGCGTCTGGTCGTTTACGAATTGGCACGTTGTCGACGTCAACCCGGACGACCCGCCGCAGCCCGCCGCGGGCACGTAGGACGGGCTGTTTGCAGTCACATTGTAGGCTCCGTTGGTGCTTACGTTGCCGCCCGCCAGATTCTCAACCAGCGCGTAGGTAAATCCCCATCCGGCGCGAAACACCGTCTTGGGATCGATCTGATAGGCGACGCCGATCCGCGGCGCGATCCCATACGGATAGGCCGGTTGGTAGAACGGGCAATTGCAGTTGCTGGCGAAGATTGTCGACCCAGGGTGGCCGCCGGCATTGGCGTTCGCCGCAGTCTCGGAGAACTGCCCCAAGCGCCCGTATTCCTCGTGCTCTACGCCGTACAAATCCCAGCGCAGGCCGTAATCCAGGGTGAGCTTGCGGGTCACTTTCCAGGAATCTTGAGCGAACAGCGACCAATCCGCAGCCTCGAGTCGAGGATCGACCGTCGGCGTCTGTACAACTGAGCTATAATCGCCCAGCAGCCAACTGGCGTAGCCGAAGCCGGTGGTAAATCCGTTGAAACTTTGTGTCGGAGAGAAGGGTTCCGAGGTCGGGCCGATACCGGTCGCAAAGGTAACCCCCGAAATGGGGCCGGAGGTGTTTCCCTCCAAAACCAAGTTGCCGCCGAATTTGAATGTGTGTTTGCCGCGAATCCACGTCAGGTTCGCGGTAAAGGTGGGCTTTCCCTCAATGTCTAACGACTGGCCTTGACCGGCGGTCCCGATGGCTTGCATGCCTCCGTAGCTGGTACTCGACATCCCGGTGAAGCTCGGGAACTGGCGGTCGTGCAAAAAGCCGACCAGCCCAAGCGACGAGGGTTGGAAGTTGAGGAACGGCGCTCGGTCGCTGAAAGTGGTGCGTATATAGCCCGCGCCCAGGTGCAGCAGAAGGGTCGGCGCCAGGGTGCGGTCGTAGTTCAGCCGGTAGGTCCAGGTGGGAATGAATGTGCCGCGGTACGCGCCGATCTCTTTCGGCAGGCCGTCCGCGTTACCCAGAGGAGAGGAAATCTGGCCCACCGTGTTGTTCTCCGAATAAAAGAAGGACAACTTGTCCTTTGCGTCGATATTGTGATCGATCTTGATCGACGGAATCGCCGAGTATCGTACACCGGGGATAGACGCGGTGTAGTTGCCTATGAGACTGGGATCCTGCGCATTGACCCCCAGCGACGAGATCAGGTTTTGGAGTTTCACCGTCAGCGGAGAGAATCGGGTTGAGGGAATCATGTTGTTCATAAACGGACTGGCGTATCCCAGACCGGCGGCGGTGACGCCGCGCGTGAGGGGATCGTAGATCTCATTGGCAAACATCTGGTTGCCCAAGGCGTCCAATTGAACTTTCGGAGTGCCTAACGCGGTCGTCTGAATCCCATAGGTGGAGCAGAGACTGCACCCTCCCGGGCCTCCGTTCGGTGAGATCGCGGAAAAATTCCCACCGATATAAGCGGGCACGGCGACCGTATCGGTGAACTGGTAGAAATCGGTCTCGGCGTACTGCTCATAGCTGAAGAACCAGAAGGTCTTGTTACGGCCGTTGTAGATCTTGGGGATGACTACCGGACCGCCCAGGGTGCCGCCAAAATCGTTGCGGCGTTCTCGCGGCTGGTACTTTCCACCATTGCCACCGCCTGAGTTGCAGGATTGGACGCCATTGAGCCCCGTTATGCATCCGCTGCGGCTGAAAGGCTCGCCGGCATTTAGATCTTCGTTGACGAAATAGTCGAAACCGCTGCCGTGATAAATGTTGGTGCCCGATTTCATGGTCTGGTTGATGACCACGGAGCTCGCCGTCCCGTATTCGGGGGCGTAGTTGCTAGTCTGGTACGCCACTTCCTGAATCGCGTCCACGTTCATCTGGCCGATCTGGTAATATTGGCCGGTCCCGCCCACCCCCAGGACGCGAGTTGTCGACTCCTGGCCGTCGACCAGCATCGACTGCATGCTCAGCCCGTTTACGTTCAACCCGAGCGAGTTCATGGCGTTGTAATTCACCGCGCCCGGAAGCATCTCCACTACGTTGTATGGATTGCGGTAGCCGGAGGTGCCGGAGTTGTTGACGCCGATGCCCATCAGCGGAAGCTCATCGATTTGGGTGATCGTGACGTTGTGCGCCAGCTCGGCGCTTTCGGTCTTCAGCAGCGTCGATTCGGCAGTGACGGTAACCGACTCCGAGGTGTTCCCTACTTGCAGTGCGACGTCTTCTCTGAGGGTTTGCGCCGCGGCGACCGCGAGGTTCGTATGGGTGTAGGTCTTAAAACCCTTGACCGTCACCGTAATCGAGTACCTGCCGACCGGCAAGTCCGAGACCGTATAGTTCCCGGCGGTGGTGGATGCTCCCGGAAACACCACTCCCGTGTCCACATTCTTGATTTCCACGGTCGCGCCGGCCACAACCGCCCCGGCTTGATCGGTTACCACACCAGTGATGACTCCGTTGCCCACTTGGCCGAACGCCAGCGATGCAACGATCACGAAAAGTGCAACCAGTTTCAGAGACCACCCGCGCATGCTACACCCCCCCCTTTGAGAATTTTTTAACCTAGCCCGAAAGACCCGAAGACCTAAAAACTGTGGACAATGTTATGTCCTCGTTTATTACGTGTCAAGGGGGGGTATCAATTTTTTTGGGAGCTTGTAAACCGCAGGGGGTGAGAGAACGTCAGCGAAAGCGGGTTTTGACGCGCTTTTCTTTGACGCGCTTTTCTGAAGAGCGGCGGCGCGAAAGTTACAAAAGTTCCAGCTTGCGGAGGAACGCGATATCGCCTTCGAGGAAATCGTAAGTCGACAGCAGGCCGCGGCGCGCCCAGACGATCTGCTCGAAGGCAAGGTTCCTAGGCTCGCCGGAAAACTCGGTGACGTGGAAGAAGAACAGGCGCGTCAGGGTTCCGCCGGGATATTGGACGTGGTAGCTGTCCAGCTCCTCGCCGACGACCGCGTGGATGGCCAGCTCCTCGCGCAGCTCGCGCTTAAGCGCGGCGCGCGGAGTCTCTCCCGGCTCGAGCTTGCCTCCAGGAAATTCCCACTTGAGAGGATGCCGGGAGCCGCGCTTGCGCTGTCCGATGAGAATGAGGCCGCCGCGCTCGATGACGGCGGCTGCCACTTGAATTTCGGGCGTCGGCATTTTGGATCTCGCCCGCACAACGGAGCCTTCCGGCCCTGTGCTGGCTTGTCAGGGATAATTGAAGCATACATACTTGATGCAAATCATGTACTCCGCGCGTTTGCTCGAGCATTTCCGCGATCCTCGAAATGTAGGCCTATTGGGGCCGCCGGCGGTGACCGTCGATGCCGAAAATCCGGCTTGCGGCGACATGCTGCGGCTTTCGGCGCGCTTTGAGAACAACCGCGTGGCGGAGGCGCGCTATCAGACGCGCGGCTGCACTGCTTCGATCGCCGCCGGCTCCGCGCTGACCGAATGGATGACCGGGAAATCGCGCGAGGAACTGAGGGCACTGACGCCCGCGATGGTCGAGGAGCTCCTGGACGGGCTCCAGCCGGCTTCTCAACACGCCGCGGTTTTGTGCGTGGACGCCGCGAAAAAACTCCAGGCCGTGAAGGAGTAGGCCAGTTTCACAGTTTCTATGAGCCCAGGTGGGGCGGACGCCCTCGTCCGCAGCCCGGCCCCGTGGCCGGGCTTGGAGTGCTCATAGGCGCGACCAGGGGGTCGGCCGCGGGTCCGGGGACCCGCCCCACCACGAACGCTGCCCTACATTAATCATGAAACCGGCCTAGTGGGGCAGGCGATCTTGGCCCCTGCCTCTCGCTGGACCACGCCCATTGGTCCGCTGGACCACGCCCATTGGTCCGTTCGTTTAACCCGTTCTGCCGCCGGCAGGCGACAAGATCGCCTGCCCCACTGTATCCTTAGCTGATGACGCCTTTCGATTTCCGGCCGCGCACGCGGGTGCTGTTCGGTTCCGGCGAGTTCGCCCGCTTGGGAGAAGTGGCGCGAGAGCTGGGCGGCACGCGCTGCCTGGTGGTGGCCGATCCGGGCATGCTCGAGACGGGCCACGTCAAAGAAGCCATTCGCACGCTGAAGGCGCGGCGCATGGAGGTATTCGCGTTTCACGATTTCTCCGTGAATCCCACGGCCGCGATGGTGGAGGCCGGGCGCGCGCTGTCCGCGCCGGAGCGGATCGACGTGATCGTCAGCGTGGGCGGCGGCAGCTCCATGGATTGCGCCAAGGGGATCAACTTTCTGCTGTCCAATGGCGGACACATGCGCGACTACTGGGGCTACGGCAAAGCCTTGAAGCCGATGCTGCCAATGATCGCCGTTCCCACTACGGCCGGCACGGGCAGCGAGGCGCAGAGCTTCTGCATCGTCTCCGATCCGGAAACGGGCGCGCGCATGGCCTGCGGCGACGCCAAGGCCACCTTTCGCGCGGCCATTCTCGATCCCAAGCTGACGCTTTCGCAGCCCTGGGCCGTGGCTGCGGCCACCGGTTACGACGCCTTGTCGCACGCTCTGGAGACTTTGGTCACGACGCGGCAGACGGCCTTGTCGGAGTGCTTTTCACGCTCGGCCTGGAGGCTGATCAACAGCGGTTTCGGGCGCATGCTGGAGGATCCGGAGAATCTCGAGGCGCGCGGGGCCATGCTGCTGGGGGCGCACTTCGGAGGGCTGGCGGTGGAGAATTCGATGCTGGGCGCGGCGCACGCCTGCGCACCGCCGCTTACGGCGCAGTTCGGCGTGCCGCATGGGGTCGCGATTGCGCTGGTGCTGCGTCATGTCGTGCGCTGGAACAGGCCTGCGACCGGGGAGCGCTACGATGAGCTGGGCGCGAAAGACATCGAAGCTCGCTTATGCGGAATCGCGGAAGCGGCCGGGCTGCCGCTGACTCTGCGCGAGGCCGGCATCGGCGAAGAGGCGCTGCCCAGGCTCGCCGAGGACGCCGCAACGCAGTGGACCGGGAAATTCAATCCACGCCCGTTCGATGCGGCCGGGGCCCTGGAAATCTATCAATCGGCCTTATGATCGTTGGGGGGTTCCGGACATGACTTCCGGATTGTCGTAACATGGTGAAGATCGGCAACTTGTGCAGCTACTCCGTGTTGAGACCGGTATACACTAGAGCTAGAACATGAGATTCTCGGTTGACGCTCATTCAGTTGGCTGTCACCTTACGGGGAACGAAGTTTATATCCGCAATCTCTTGAACGAGTTTGCGAAGTTGGACCGGTCCAGCCAGTTCATCGCTTACGTCTCCAAGCCGGATGCCGAGTCGCGTCTGCCGGCTGGCGTCGCGATGCGCTGGGTATCCGAGAATCCGTATCGAAGACTAGGCCTGGATCTGCCCCTCCGCTTGCGCGAGGACCGGCCGGATCTGCTGCATGTGCAATACACCGGGCCGCTGTTTTCGCGGGTGCCTCTGGTGGTGAGCGTTCACGACGTCAGCTTTCTGGAACACCCCCAGTACTTCACGCGATTCCGGGCTGCCCAATTGAAGATGACGGTGCGCAAAACCGTGGAACGCGCGGCTGCGGTGCTCACGCCCAGCGAATTTTCCCGCGCGGCCATTCTGAGGCATTACGGTTTGGATGAACACAAGGTGGTGGTGGTGCACAACGCCGTCGCATCGGAGTTTCGCCCCATCGACCGGCACACGGCGCAAGCCTCGGTGGAACGGAAATTTGGCATTCCCGGTCCGTTCGTGCTGACCGTGGGCGATTTACAGCCGCGCAAGAACCAGCTGGGATTGCTGCAAGCCTTCGAGGAAGTGGTGCGGGCCCATCCGCATCTGACCCATCGCCTGGTCTTCGTCGGCAAGGAGACGTGGTCCTCAAAGGATCTGCACCGCGCCGTTCAGCATTCGGGAATCGCCGGGCGCGTGCACTTTACAGGATTCGTCGAAGACGCCGATCTGGTGGAGTTCTACGGGGCCTGCGACCTGTTCGTGTTCCCGTCGTTTTACGAGGGTTTCGGATTGCCGATCCTGGAGGCGATGGCGTGCGGGCGGGCGGTGGCGTCGTCGAACACCACGGCCATGCCGGAAGTCGCCGACGCGGCCGGCATACTATTCGATCCCGGTTCCACCGAAGAGATGGCGCGAGCGATCCGCGATGTCTTGCTGAACCCCGAGCTGCGGGCCCGCCTGGAACGGATGGGCTCGCATCGAGCGTCTTTATTTAGCTGGGAGCGCGCGGCGGAGCGGACTTTGGAGGTTTACGCGCGGGTAGCGGGCGGAAAGAAACGCGCGATGAAGGCGGCGGCCCGGACGCAGGCAACAGGAAGCCCGAGGGTGTAATGAATTACGCAGTACGGTTCGCATTTCTGATCTCGATTTCAGCACACGCGGAGACCTTGCACTACGTCGTCAACTGGCAAAGCGGGCTAAGCCTGGGCGAGGCCACGTTGTCGTCGAACCGCTCTCTGTGGGTGGTGGCGGGGGTCGAAACGGCGCAATGGAAGTTCGATCTGGATATCGACGCCAGCGTGCCCGGGTTCGCCATTCGCGACCAGTACAGCTCCATTGTTAGCCCGGGCACTGCGAGCCCGGGGGGTGCCGGCAAGGAAATCTGCTCGGCGAAGTTGGACAAGACGGTCCACCGCGGCAGTCGCAAGAGCGAAGAGACGGTGACGTTCGACCAGGACCAGCACACAGTAACGCGGGAGACGCATCCGGAGGGTATCGGGGGCAAGAGCGATGCTGCGGTGGGGCCGTGCGCCCGCGATGCACTCGCGTTCCTCCAGTTTGTCCGCCAGGAGCTGGCGCAGGGACGGCTGGTTCCGCAACAATCCGTGGTGTTGGGGAGCCTGTACAATGTGCGCCTGGAATTCGCCGGAACCGAGACCATGAAGAAGCTTGGCAAGCCGGTTCAGGCGGACCGCATCCACGCCACCATCAAAGGTCCGGCGAGCGAACTGGCGGTGGACATCTTCTTCGCCCAAGACGAGGTCCGGACGCCGGTGCTGGCGCGCATTCCTTTAGCGCTGGGCACTTTCAGCGTGGAGCTGGCGCACTAAGGTGAACCGTCGTGGTGAGTTGTCCGCTTGCTTACGCGCGCGGTTCAGTCAGTGCGACGAGCCGATAACGCCGAAACTGAACCGCGACGGTGACGGAGCGGTCACCTAAGCCATGCGGCTGGCGTTTTTCTCGCCGCTGCCTCCGGTAAAGAGCGGCATTGCGGATTACTCGGCGGCACTGCTGGACCCGCTCGCGCGCATGGCCCAGGTGGAGGCTTTCGCCCATAAGCCTGCGGCGTTCGATCCTGCCGCCTACGGGGCGGTGCTGTACCAGTTGGGCAACAATCCGCATCACATCTTCGTTTATGAAACGGCGCTGGCGCATCCCGGCGTTGTGGTTCTGCATGAAGGCAACCTGCACCACCTGATCGCAGAAATGACCATCCGCCGCGGCGACTGGGATGCGTACATGCGGGAACTGGAGATCAGCGGCGGTCCGGAAGCGCTGCGATACGCCAGGCGCCACGTGCGCACGCTGGAACGCGGACCGCAATATGAGATTCCCATGCTGCGGACCATCCTCAACCGCTCCCGCGCCGTGATCGTGCACAGCGAGGCGGTGGCGGGCGTGGTGCGCGAGCACGGCTTCCAAGGTCCGCTGGGGAAGATCCCGCATGGCGCATGGATCGTGGAGGCGGACCGGATGGCGTGCCGGACGCGCCTGGGGCTGGACGAGCGCACGCCTCTGATCGGCATCTTCGGATTTCTCAAGCCGTACAAGCGCATCGCCGAATCGCTGCGCGCCTTCCGCAGGCTGATCCGCGTGGTTCCGGAGGCACGGCTGATCCTGGTGGGCGAGGCGCATCCGGAGTTGCCGCTGACATCCATGATCGGCTCCATGGGTCTGTCCGCGCATGCCCGGCACATCGATTTCGCGCCGATCGAGGATTTCAACGGATACATGGCCGCTTGCGATGTGGTGCTGAATCTCCGCTACCCCACCGTCGGCGAAAGCTCCGGCACGCTGTTGCGCGCGCTGGGGATGGGCAAGGCCGTGGTGGTGAGCGACGTGGGCTCGTTCCGCGAATACCCGGATGAAGTCTGCCTGAAGGCGCCGGTGGATTCGTCCGAGGAAGACCATCTCTTTGAGTACCTGAACCTGCTGACGTCCCGGCCTGAGGTCGCACGCGAGTTGGGCGCTCGCGCGGCAGCGTGGGTGTCGAAGGAGTGCAGTTGGGGGGTGGTGGCTCGGCGCTACGCCGATTTTCTGGAAGCCCTGGCGGAGGGTAAAGAGGTCGAGGGTAAGGAGATCGGGGGCAGGGAAGTCGAGGCTCCCGCCGAGGCAGGTCCGTGCCCGCAGCCGGAGCGAGCGGAGCAAACCGAAACGCGCCCGGAGGGTTCGGCGGAGCACATCGCGGAGTACATCGCGTCCTGGGCTCCGGCGGAGAATGGATCGCGGGCTTACGTCGAGAGCCACTTGTCGCGCCTCGAAAGGACGCTGGCCATGACACCGCCGGGCGGGCCGGGAGATCGAGTGCTGGAGATGGGCGCCTATCTGCAAATTACTCCGGCTCTCAAGACGCGGCTGGGCTACGAAGAGGTTCGCGGCTGCTATTTCGGCAAGGCCGGCGGCACGGATCGGCGCGAAGTGACCAGCGAGTCCGGCGAGACGTTCGAATGCGCAGTGGATCTGTTCGACGCGGAAAAGGACCCGTTTCCTTATTCGGACGGCTCATTTTCCACGGTCCTGTGTTGCGAGTTGCTGGAGCACCTGACCGCCGATCCGCTGCATATGATGGCGGAGATCAACCGCATTCTGAAACCGGGCGGGCATCTGGTGCTGACCACGCCGAATCTGGCTTCGCTGCGCGCGCTCGCCGGAATTTTGCAAGGCTTTCACCCGCAACTGTTCAGCGCGTATATCCGGCCCCGCAACGGGGTGGTGGACGCCCGCCATGCGCGCGAGTACACACCCGTCGAATTGCGCAAGCTGCTGGAAGATTCGGGGTTTGAAGTGACAGTGCTCGAAACCGGGCCGTTTCGCGAGGAGCCCAAGCCGGAGTTCGCCTGGGTGGAGCATCTGCTGACACGCTATCTTCTCTCGACCGAGCTTCGCGGCGAGGGCATCTACGCGGTGGGCCGCAAGACCGGGGCGGTGCGCGAACGCTACCCGGCGTGGTTGTACAGTTAACTGGCGTGGTAGAGTGTCCTAGCTGAAGCATGCCCAGATTCCAAGGTGTTGAAGCGACATCCGAAAACGTTGCGGTGCGATTGCACCTCCGTTTGGAGCGGCCCTGCGCGCTGTCGTGGCAGGTGCTGGATCCGGCGACCGGCGCAATCCTCTCCGAAGGCGAGCAGCCGGAGACGCCGGGCTCGGACGTGGACTTGCGAGTAACCCTGCCGCCGGAGGACGGGCCGTATCTCTTGCAAGTCGCGCCTGTGGAAGATCGCTCGCGCATGATCCTGATCGACGCACGCATTGCCGCGGGAACGTTGGCGCTGGATGCGCCGCGCGTCGCATCGGCGGCCGGTTTGCGCCTGGCGCGCGTGTTGCGAGCCGTTCCCAAGGCGTTCGTCTATCCCGCGCGCAGCATCTGGACCAACCGCAAGCTGATCGGGTCCATGGTCCGCCGCGACATTCTAGCCCGCTCTCGCGGGAGCTTCGGCGGGTCAATGTGGGCGGTTCTGAATCCACTGCTGCTGATGGCCACGTATTTTTTCGTCTTCGGGGTGGTGCTGCAACAAAAGTTCGGCGAGGACACCAGCCGCACCGGGTACGTCCTGTATTTTCTGGCCGGAATGCTGCCGTGGCTGCCGTTCTCCGAAGCCGTCGGCCGCTCTCCCAATGTGGTGATCGAACACCGCAATTTCGTCAAGAAACTGGTGTTTCCACTGGAGACTCTGCCGGTGAACCTGGTGATTGCGGGCGCGGTGACGGAAGCCTTCGCGCTGGCGATCTTCATCGCCGGGCTGGTGGCGGCGCGAGGCTCCGTGCCCTGGAGCGTCCTGTGGCTGCCGGCGCTGATTGTGCCGCAGCTTCTGCTGGCCGCCGGATTGTGCTGGTTCCTCTCCGCTTTGGGCGTTTTCGTGCGCGACCTGGGCCAGATCATTGGCTTTCTGCTGACTCTGTGGTTTTTCCTCACGCCCATCTGCTACCCGGAATCGACGAAGATCCCCGCCGCGGTAGCGCATATTTTGAGCTACAACCCGATTCTGGTCCTGGTGCGCGGCTATCGCGCGATTTTTCTCGAAGGCAAAGCCCCGGCCTTCGGTCCGCTGGCGGCGTTGTGGATTGGCTCGGGCGTCGTGGCCTTGCTCGGCCACGCGTGGTTTCACCGTTTGCGGCGCAGCTTCGCGGACGTGATTTAGACTGAGAGGACATGGAAGATCGCGAGCTTGAGACCTTGCTCAAGGACATCGAATCGGACCGGGTGGAGCGAACAGAGACGGCCAAGAACGGGGACAAGATCGCGCAGGCTATTTGCGCGTTCGCAAACGATCTTCCCGGCCACGCTCAGGATGGCGTGCTGTTCATCGGCGCTCGGGATGATGGCACCTGCGCCGGCACCCCCATCACCGACGAACTGCTCCGAAATCTGGGAGGGTTTCGCGGTGACGGAAACATCCAGCCGATTCCATCCATGATTGTCCAGAAGCGCTCCGTCGGCGGATGCGAGATGGCAGTTGTGCTGGTTCATCCTTCCGATGCCCCGCCGGTTCGATACAAGGGCCGAGTGTGGATTCGCGTCGGTCCGCGGCGCGCCATCGCGACACCCGAGGAAGAAAGGCGATTGAGTGAACGGCGGCGGTACCGCGATCTTCCTTTTGAGTTGCAGCCGGTTGCGCAAGCGACTCTCGATGATCTGGATCTTGAGTTTTTTGATAAGAGCTATCTGCCGTCAAGCATCGCCGCCGATATCCTCGCCCAGAATGAGCGAACGCTCGACCAGCAACTGGCTTCCCTAAGATTCGCAACCGTGGCAACGCCGCCTGTTCCGACCGTTGTCGGGATGCTCGCCATCGGCAAAGATCCGGAGGAATTCATTGGTGGCGCGTACATTCAGTTCTTAAGGATCGATGGGAGTGGTCTGGCCGACCCCATCCGCGACGAAAAACGGATCACGGGCCCGCTTGGAGAAGTGCTTCGGATGGCAGACGAGGTTTTCACGGCTAACATATCGGTAGCCGTAGATGTTACTTCCGGGTCGATCGAGCAAAGACGGCCGGACTACCCCTTGGCCGCGCTCCAACAGGTCGTGCGAAACGCCGTCATGCATCGGACTTACGAGGGCACCAACGCCCCCGTGCGAGTAACCTGGTTCTCGGATCGAATCGAGATCCTGAGTCCGGGTGGCCCGTTTGGACAAGTGACGATAGAGAATTTCGGAAGCCCTGGAGTCACCGACTACCGTAACCGCCATCTTGCAGAAGTCCTGCATGGCCTCGGCTACGTCCAGCGGTTCGGGGTGGGGATTGCACTGACGCGGCAGGCGATGGAGAGAAACGGCAATCCGCCGCCGCAATTTGATCTTACTCCGACGCATGTGCAGGTGACCCTTCGGAGGACTGCGTGAGCGCGCCGATTATTGCTTTTTTCAACTGCGCGGGCGGAGTCGGGAAGACCACCGTTGTCTATCATCTGGCATGGATGTTTTCAGATCTCGGATTGCACGTGCTCGCGGCGGACCTCGATCCGCAAGCGAATCTGACCACGTCGTTCCTTGGCAGGTACGGCCTTGAGATATCCGGCGAGGAGGCCGTTCCTACAATCTACACCTGCGTTGAGCCGCTTCTCCTCGGGCAAGGGGACATGCGTGAGGCCGAAACTTGGGTTATTTCGAAGGACGTTAGCCTGCTCGTCGGCGATCTTCGTCTTTCAATGTTTGAAGACCTTTTGTCGACCGGATGGTCCGAACGCCCGGGCCGCCAACCGGGAGGGTCTGTCGTGACGTCCACCATTTGGCGGATTCTAACGCAGGCGGCGGCCGGGTGTAGCGCCGATGTGGTGCTCGTGGATCTGGGTCCGAATCTCGGCGCCATCAATAGGGCGGCCTTGCTCGCCGCCGACTACCTGGTGATACCGTTGGCGGCCGATCGATTTTCCTTGCAGGGCATGCGCACCTTGGGGCCAACTATTCAGAATTGGAAGCAGCAGTGGGCGCAAGGCTGCCAACGCGGCACGGCTTCGGCATCCCTCCCCGCCGGGAACACCCGGCCCATTGGTTATATCATTCAGCAGCGCCCCGTGCACTTGAGCTATCAGTTCTGGGTCTACGAGCAATCGATGGAGCGTATTCCAGGTGAGTTCCGGCGATCTGTTCTGGCAAAACCGGAGGAGCCCGTGAAAGACGATCCCTGGTGTCTGGCGATCCTCAAGCACTACCACAGTCTGATGTCGATGGCCCAGGAAGCTCAGAAGCCGATGTTTCACCTGACGGTTGCCGACGGAGCGATCAGTTCGCACTTTCAAGCCGCGCAGAGCGTAGGGCAGGAGTACAAGCACCTCGCGGAACGCATCGCCGAAAGGGCCGGTTTGAAGCTCCCTTACTTGTCTTGATCCGTCGCGTAATACCCTTTGCGGGTCTGGACTTTGTAGTCCTTGCTGGACGCGCGCAGGTCGATCTTGCGGAAGGTGCCGTCGTGCTTCGAATTCGTCGGCGTGTAGGAAATCGAGTATTGGCTACGCAGCTCTTCCTGAAGATCCCGGAATACATCTTCGAGCGTGTACTTGCGGTCGACTCTGAAGACGCGGCCTCCGGTGTCACCCGACATGCGCTGCAATTCTCCATAGCCGCCCCCACCGCCGCCGAAAGGTCCGTAGGCGGCGGCGTCCTGGTAGAAGATGCTGTAGATGATCGAATCGGCGCGCTGCGCGGACTCGATGGATTGATCGCGCGAGATCTTGCTTCCGGTATCGACGCCGTCGGTGATCACGATGATCGCTTTGCGGCCCACCTCGCCCTTCAGTTTTTCGTTGGCCGCAAGGTACACCGCGTCATAGAGGATGGTCCCCGCCTGGTTGTGCATGGTCGGCACCGGACCGGGCGTGACTCCGCCCACCGGCACGCTCAGATGCAACTGATTGAGCCCGTCCAAAAGCAGCTTGGGGGAATTGGTGGAATCCTGGAGCAGCTCCGCCTCGGCCCCGAAGCTGATCAGGAAGGCCTCGTCCTTCTGGCGCAGGACGTGAGTGAAGAAATCGTGGGCCGCGCGGCGTTCCACGTCGATCAGCCGTTCCTGGCTCTCGCTGACGTCCACCAGCAGCGCGAGCGTCAGCGGCACGTCGGTCTCGCGCGTGAAGTCGGTGATGGTCTGTTGCTTGCCGTCTTCAAAGACGGTGAAGTCGCGCTTTTCCAGGTTCCCCACCAGTCCGTTGGCTTTGTTGCGAACCGTGCAGAGCACGTTCACGACATTTACGTTCACCTTGATCAGCGGACCCTCCCCACCGGCCGGTTGCTGCGCCGGCAGGAGCGCGACGCTTATTGAAACTGCGACGAGAAGGAAGACCGCGAGCAGCGAAACAGAGATCTTGCGCATACTTATACTTTAAGACACGGCGGGACCGCCACCGGTTACCGTAAAAATATCATGAAACGCGCAACCAAACACCTTAAAGCCGCCGACCCCGTGCTGGCGGCCATCATCGACCGCGTCGGTCCGTACAGAATCCAGTATCGGGAACCGATTTTCCAGACTCTGGTGCGCTCCATCGTATACCAGCAGTTGAACGGGAAGGCCGCGCTGACCATCTTCAATCGCCTGGCCGAGGCAGCCAAAGCCGATCCGCTTACGCCCGAGTCGATTCTGCGGCTGCGACCAGCGCGTATGCGGGCGCTGGGGCTTTCCAAGCAAAAGCTGACGTACATCCGCGAGCTGGCCCGCTTCACCAAATCCGGCGAAATAGATTTCGACCTGTACCCCACGCTCGAAGACACGCACGTCATTGAGCACCTGACGCGCGTCAAAGGCGTGGGCGTGTGGACCGCGCATATGTTTTTGATCTTCGCGCTGCGGCGGCCGGATGTGCTCCCCACCGGAGACTTCGGGGTGCGCGCCGCTATGAAAAAGGCGTACAATCTGCCCGCAATGCCCACGCCCGCGGAAATGGAGCGCATCGCGTCGGCGTGGCGGCCCTACTGTTCGGTGGCGAGTTGGTATCTGTGGCGCAGTCTCGAAAACCAAGGAGCACTGTAGCTTTACAGGAGGATGACGATGCAGAAGCGCAAGATCGGATCGCTGGAAGTCACCATAGTAGGGGTGGGATGCAATAACTTCGGCTGGCGCATCGACGCGCAGGCAACCGCGGACGTGGTGGACGCGGCGCTCGACGCCGGCATCAATTTTTTCGACACCGCCGACATCTATGGCGGCGGCAAGAGCGAGGAGTTTCTTGGCCGCGCGCTAGGAAACCGCCGCAGCAAAATCCTGCTGGCCACCAAGTTCGGCATGAAGTTCGACGAGCATCGCAGCGGAGCCAAGCCTGCCTACGTGCGCCAGGCCGTGGAAGACAGCCTGCGCCGGCTCGGCACCGACTACATCGACCTCTATCAGCTCCATAGTCCCGATGCCTCGACGCCGATCGCCGATACGCTGGGCGCCTTGAACGATCTGGTGAAGGCCGGCAAGGTGCGCGAGATCGGCTGCTCGAACTTCTCGGCGAGTCAACTGCGTGACGCCGAAGTGGCAGTTCATCAAGAAGACGCGCGCTTCGTCAGCGTCCAAAATCACTACAGCATGATTCATCGCGAGCCGGAACCGGAGGTTCTTCCCGAGTGCGTGCGCGCCGGGATCGCGTTCATTCCCTTCTTCCCCCTGGCCAGCGGCTTGTTGACCGGGAAATACCGCCGCGGCCAGCCGTTCCCCGCCGGAAGCCGTGGCGTCGATGGGTTTGGTCCCAAAATGTTCACGGACGAAAACCTCGCGAAGGCCGAGGCTTGGGCGGATTTCGCCGCATCGCACGGACACACGCTGCTGGAGCTGGCGATCTCCTGGCTGGCATCGCGCCCAGCGGTAGCTTCGATCATCGCCGGCGCGAAAACGGCGTCGCAGGCGAAGGCGAACGCCGCAGCGGCAGATTGGCGGCTATCGGAGGCCGAGCTGGCGGAAGTAGCGCGCCTGCTGTAGCGCCTGCCGTAAATGCTAGACTCCCTAGTAAGTGGTACACAGGGAGGGAATTGCTTCATGCGTGCAATCGCCTTGTTTTTGACCTGCGGAGGTCTGTTTCTTCAAGCACAGGACACGGGGTGGATCACCGGTTCGGTGACCGACCCCTCGGGCGCCGCGGTTCCTAAAGCGACCGTCAATCTGATCCTGCATGGGGGCACCAAGCCGGTCGCCACCACGGTGACCACGGCGCAAGGCTTATTCACTCTGCAAACGTTGCGGCCGGTGAATTACGACCTCACCGTGGATGTCTCGGGATTCCAGCAATACAAGCTCGACAACGTGAAGGTCGATCCGTCACGGCCGACCGATATTCCGGCCATCAAATTGGTCCTGGCGACGGCCGCGACTTCCATCAGCGTGACCGCGGGGCTCGAAACCGTTCAGACCACCTCGCCCGAGATCTCGACCACCGTGACGGCGGAGCAGATCGAGCGGCTGCCGGTGGGCGACCGCAATCCCCTGGCGTTTATCAGCACTCAGGCGGGCGTGTCGCCTAACGCGATCGAGACCGACATTAACGGCCAGCGATCTTCCTTTAGCAACGTCACGCTGGATGGCATCAACATCCAGGACAATTATATTCGCACCGGCGGTTTGGACTACACGCCCAATGAGCCGGTGCTGAGCCAGGTCCAGGAGTTCACCGTGATCACATCGAACCAGGGCGCGGCTTCCTCCGGCGGAGCCTCGCAGGTGAACTTTACCACTCCTTCGGGCACCAATCAATATCACGGCTACGTCCTCTGGCAGAATCGCAACAACGATTTTGCGGCTAACGATTTTTTCGATAACCAGGACGGCAATCCGCTTCCGCGGCTGAACCTGAATCAGGGGGCCGCTAACGTCGGTGGTCCCATTAAGAAAGACAAATTGTTCTTTTACGCTGCGTATGAGCTGTACCGCCTGCGCAGCCAGGCGGAGGCGGATCAGACCATTCTGACATCCACCGCGCGCCAGGGCATCGCTAGTTACGTCAATCCTTTCGGGCAGGTCCAGCAGGTCGACGTCCTCGGCATCGAGGGTTTGGCTATGGACCCGCTGATGAGCAAGCTGCTGGCGCAGGTGCCGGGACCGCAGTTCATCAACAACTATCGCGTCGGAGACAGCCAGCCGGGACAGTTGCTCAACACCGCAGGCTACGGTTTTCTCGTTCGTAACAACCGGGACCGCGACAACGCCACAGGAAAGCTGGACTACTACATCACGCCGAAAAACTCCGTGACGGCGACGTACTCCTGGAATCGCGACCAAGTTGATCGTCCGGACGTGGGGATCGCCTACAACACGACGCCGGTTTTTCAGAACAACGATGCGCGTAATCTTCTTGCTGTGGCCTGGCGCACGAACCCAGGCCCGAACTGGACCAACGAAGTCCGCGCGGGATTCAATATTGCGCCGGCCACGTTTGACTATACCGGAGGGGCGCTGCCTCCGTATTTTATTGGCGGGACGATTTACAGCACACCCGATCCAGCGGCGGCATCGTCGATTCTGGCTCAGGGGCGCGACACGCGAACCTACAGCATCCAGGACAGCGCTACCTGGACCCACGGCCGGCACACGCTGAAATATGGCGTGTTTTACCAGGGTGTCTACGTTCGCACTTACGATTACACGGGCACTACGCCCTTCTACAACGTTGGCATTAACTCCCAAAATCAGTCCACGAATCTGCTGCCCAGTTCCTATCTTCCGGGAGCCAGCCCACTGGACTTGAACATCGCCAATTCACTGCTTGCGTCTCTGGCCGGGTTGCTCGACAACGACAACGTACTTTACAACGTAAGCAGCAGGACCTCAGGGTTCGTGCCCGGCGCGCCGTATTTGCGCCACTTCACCTATGACAACCTGGCCTTCTATGGACAAGACGAATGGAAGATTCTGCCGCGCTTGACGCTGACCGGCTCACTACGCTGGGAATATTATTCGCCCGTGGATGAGCGCGATTCGCTGGAGCTCCAGCCGCTGCTCACGGGGACTCCGCAGCAAACCCTGCTCAACCCCGACGCGACGCTGTACTTCTCGGGGAACTCGATTGGGCGACCCTTTTACCACAAGGACATGAACAATTTCGCGCCCAGCATCGGGCTGGCGTGGGACCCGTTCGGCAAGGGAACCACGTCCGTCCGCGCCGGGTACGGAATCAGCTATGTCACCGACGAAGCTATCACAGTGGCAGAAGCGTTTACTGGAACGAATCCAGGCTTGGCGAGCTCTCTGGCGAACTTTAATTTGTCCGGGTTCATGAGCACGGACCGTCCCTCGCTTACGCCGCCGGCGTTCCAGGTGCCCCTGACCTTCGCCGACGGCTATGCTCAAAACCCCGGAGTGTATTACGGGTTGCTCGACCCCAACCTGCGGACGCCGTATGTGCAGGAGTGGAATGTGAACATTCAACACGAAATCAAAGGCACGATCATCGAGGCACGCTACGTGGGCAATCACGCGACCAAGCTCCTGCGCGGCTTCGACTACAACCAGGAACAAATCCCCGCGAACTTCATGGCGGATTTTCTGAGAGCGCAGCAGAATGGATTTCTTGCGCAGGCGGCCACCGGCACGTTCAATCCAGCCTACAACCGCAACATCAAAGGCAGCCAGCCCTTACCAGTCTTTAACGGAATCCCTGACGGTGGATTTCTGTCCGACCCAACCATCCAGAGCGACATTCAGACCGGTCAAGTAGCCGATCTGGGGTTCCTGTACCAGATCAACGGTCTGGTCGGGGCCAACGGCCTGGACACAGCCCTGAACTTTTTTCCCAATCCCAATGCTCTGGGCTCGACGTACCTGACCAACTTCAGCAACTCTACCTATAACTCCCTGCAACTCGAAGCACGGCATCGCTTTGGGCATGGCCTGGAATTCCAGGCGAACTACGTCTTCGAGAAGTGGCTGAGCGATGCTGCGGGCGTTTTCCAGAATCGCTTTGAGCCGTTCATGGATATCAACAATACGAAGATTGAGCGGGCGCGCACGCCTACCGACCTCAGGCACCAGTTCAAGGCCAATTACTCTTACGATCTGCCGTTGGGCGAGGGGCACCGGCTGCATGGTCGGTTCCTGGACAAGATCATCGGCGGCTGGATGACCAGTGGCAATATCACCTGGGTTTCGGGCAACCCGTATTCGATCTATTCGGGCCTAGGAACGTTCCTGAGCGCGGGTGACTCCATAAACAATGAAGCCATTACGCTCGAAACCATGGGCCAGCTGGCTAATAAGGTCACGTTCCGCATGTCGGGCAACGGACCGTATGTCGTGCCGGCTTCGGCAATTGGAGTGGATGGAAGGGGAGTCGCGCCGCCTGGGCAGGCGCCCTTCTCCGGCCAGCTCTTCTACAATCCCGGCCCCGGCCAGCTCGGTACGCTTCAGAAGCGCGTTTTTGACGGCCCCCCCATATTCGACATGGACGCTAAGCTCGCAAAGACTGTAAAGTTCAACGAGCGCATGCACGCACAACTGTTCATGGAGGCGCTGAACGTGTTCAATCACCCAACCTTTTTCGTCGCCGACCAGAGCATCAACTCGCCGGAGTTCGGCAAGGTGACTTCGACCGCGACGATTTCGCGCGAGGTGCAATTGGGGTTGAAAGTGGCGTTCTAAATCCCGGCTTCCGCGAGCCGCTCCCACGCAGCCTGCCAGGTGAACCGGTCCAGGTACAGCGCGCGCCCGGCTTGCCCAAGTTTCGCGCGCAAGGGGGCGTCGTCCAATAAACGCAGCACCGCATCGGCGAGGGCGCTCGCGCCCTCTGCAATCAGCAAGTGTTCTGCATCGCGAGCTTCCAAACCCGCCGCGCCGATGGGTGTGGAAACCACGGCGCGCTCCGCCGCCCACGCCTCCAGAATCTTGAACCTGGTGCCGCTGCCGGAAAGCAGAGGGACCACGGCGACCTTCGCCCGCGCAATTTCGGCCACGGCGTCCTGGACCGGTCCAACCACCCGAATGCGGCCGTCGCCCGAGGTCCAGCGCGCCACGGCGTCCGGATTCTTTCCGATCAAGCGCCACTCCAGGCCCTGGGACCGCTCGCGGATTCGCGGCCAGACATTCGAGCGGAACCAGCGCACGGCTTCCACATTGGGGTGGTATTCCAGATTGCCGCTGAACACGATGCAGTTTTCCTCGGGCACGCTTGGCGCGGGAATCTCCGGAAGGGCGTTGGGATACACCATCACGCGAGGGTGCTCAACAAGATGCCCAACGCGGCGGGCGTCGTCTTCCGAGGCCACCAAGACGATGTCGAAGCGGGGCAGCCATTCGCGCTCCAGAAGCCGGTAGGCTTCCGCGAATCGCCCCGAGGCCCAGGAGGCCGGCCACCGGGCCGCAAGCGCATGCGTCTGCGCTAGATCGCTTTCGATGTTGTGCAGATCCAGCACCAGGGTCCGGCAACGTGCGCGAAGCAACGGTGCGTATTTCGCGCACCAAAAATGCTCCACCACCCCCAGCGCGTATTCCGCATCGCCTAGCCGCGCCGAAAGCTGAGCTTCGTAGCCGGAGTAGCGGTCGAACAGGGGTGGAACGGCACGGAGCAGGCGCATCGAATTGCGCCACGCCTTGGCGGCGAAGCTCCTCGAATGCGGCTTCAAGGCGAAATCGATTACATCCACCGAATAGCGCCGCCGCAAATATTCGAGCAGCGATGCCGATCGCAGACCGCCCCCGCCGGAAGCGGCCAGAGGCGGCTCGGGCGAAAGGAACAGCGCCCTAGCGCGCACGGAAGACGCTTTGAGCGGCCTCATAGACCTCTCTGGTGCGGCGGGCTGTGCGCTGCCAGGTGAATTCGGCGGCGCGTTTGATGGCGCGTTCCCGCACGTCCGCGAAGTTCTCCGGCGTGCGAGCCACCGCGGCCAAAGCCTCGGCGAGCGCCCGCATATCGGTCGCGTCGACATGAAGGGCCGCGCCGCCGTGAACCGCCGCCCCGCCTGTGACCTCCATGATCGCAGGATCCCGCGAAGTCACCACCACCGCGCCGCACTGCATGGCTTCGAGCACCGGCAACCCGAATCCTTCATAAAGGGATGGGTAGACGCACGCAAGAGCTCCCGAGTACAAGGCAGGCAGGTCTGCTTCCGGCACGGCGCCCAGCATGCGCAGTCCCGGCTCCGGCGCGGGCGCAGGGAAGCCGGTCCGCAGCCGGCCGGCCAGCACCAGGCCCACGTCGTGAGACCTCCGCACTTCACGCCACGCCTGGATCAGCCGCCCGATGTTCTTGCGCGGTTCGAGCGTCCCCACGAAGAGAAAATATGGCTTCGACGAAGGGGCGGTTTCGACCCGCCGGAACATCGCGGAGGCGGCCAGCGGCACGGCCACGACGCGTTCCGGGCGCAAACCGAAGCGGCCGATGGCCTCGCCCCGCACGGCTTGGCTGGGAGTGATCACCATGCTCGCCAAGCCCAGCCGCAGCAGCGCCGGTGTGCGGCGGCGCACCCGCCCGGCGTCCGGCTGCCAATTTTCGCGACTCCGTTCCTCGCGGCTCCATTCCTGGCGACCCCAGGGCGAAAGATCGTGCACGGTCATCACGCTGGGCCGGCGCGGCCAATACGGGACCGAGAAGTCGGTCCCGTGGAACAGATCCACTCCGCGCCGCGACATCTCCCGGCCCAGTCCCAACAGCCACCACTTCCGCTCAGCGAAGGTTTGCGGCGGACTGCCGATGTGGAGATTCGAAGGAAACGAAACGGGAGCCCGCACAGGGCCGGCTCGGCCTGGCTCCGTTGTGCGGGCGAGATCTTCGAGCGGGGGCAATATCTGGTCTGAGAGCAGCCAATATTGATCCTGAGGGAACTCGGCCGCCAGAGCGCGAGCCAGTTCCAGGGTGTAGCGAGTGACGCCTCCTGTCGATATAGTCAACGGAGTGCCGTCGAGGGCGACAGTCACGCGCCGCGCTCCGGCGGGTTTCTCAAAAACCCGCACAGGGCCGGCTCGGCCGGGCTCCGTTGTGCGGGAGGGTTTCTCAAAAGTTTCGTAAACGTGTAGGATAACATCGTGGGACCTGACAACCTGAATCCGCTCGACGAGCTAAAGAGGCTGGAACGGCAGATCGAATCGGTCACCGACCTGGCCGGGCTGAAACCTATCTTTTTCCGGCTGGAAGAGATCGCCAAGCAGAATGTCAACGAGTTCGACGTGCAACTGGCGGTGGGCGATCTCAAGCAGCAGATGGTGAACCGCGGCACCCAACTGAAGGAGACGAAAGAGGGCAAGCTGCCGGTTGCCGCGCCTTCTCCCGTTCCGCCGCCAATGCCGCCGATGCCTGCGGCTGCAACACCGCCTCCCGCGCCTCCGCCGGCGCCGGTTCCGGCCCCGATGCCTCCGGCAATGTCGGCTCCGCCTGCGTTGCCCCCGGTGGCGCGGAACCCTCAACCTCCTCCCGCACCGGTTGCGCCACCGCCAAACTGGCCTGCGCCGGAGCGTTCAATCGCGTACGGGAGCGGAATTTCGCAATCCCCACAAGGAGCCTGGGCCACCACCGAGAACACTCCGGTGACGACGACGCCTCCGCCGGCCGGGAGCCGCCCGATTCCACCTCAGATCAAAAAACCGCCCATTTCAAAACCGGCCGCAAAGACGCCATCGCCGCCGTCCGGCGCCTGGATGGGGCCGGTCCTGATCGGAGCCTTGCTTGGATTGGTCGTTGTCGCGATCATTGTGGGTGTTCTGGTGCACAAGCGCCGCCAGAAGGCGGCAGCGTTAGCGGCCGCGGTGCAGGTCCAGATCGCCACTACTCCTCCCGGAGCATCGGTGCGGATCAACGGCGATCCCCAGTGCACCTCCGATTGCAGCCTGGGCCTCGCGCCCGGAAATTATTCGATCACCGCATTCCTCGATGGCTACGAGCCGGCCGCCAGCGGCATTGCGGTGAATCCCGGTCAGCCTGTCTCGGTCAGTCTCACGCTGGAGCCGCAGGCGCAAAGCCTCCGCATTCTCACGGATCTCGATCAAGGCAAGGTGGCCATGGACGATCAGCCGCCGGCGGATTTGCAGGAAGGCCAGTTCATCGTCGATCGGGTGCTTCCCGGGCCACACACCGTGAAGATCACCGGCAGGAGCGGGGACGCGTCGTTTGCCTTTGTGATCGCCGACGCGAAACCGCCTTCCATCGCCGGCCCGGTCGTGGTTCGCAACCTGGACGCCGTTCTGGTAGCCAGCCTCGGCAACCAGGCCCATGTCGTGACCAGCCACGGTCCCCTGAAGCTGGCTGTGAACGGCCAGGCCGAGGAAGACGCCGGTCCGGCGGGCGTGGATCTGAAGACCTTCCAACCCGGTGTGGACGAGTTGGTGCTCGGCGAGGGCAAGGATCAGGTTAGCGTGAAGGAAAGCTTTGGTCCCGCGCCCATGCTCACGGCGTTTCTCAAGTCCGGCGTGAGCACCGGCACTCTGATCGTCTCCACCGGCGAGGACGACGTGCGCGTGTTCGTGAACAACAGAGACGTGGGGCGCACCACGCAACGCGGCCAGGTCCGCATTCAAATCCTCGGCCCCGTGTCGGTGCGGGTCGCCAAGGACGGGTTCGACGCGCCTCCGGTGCAAACCGCCGAAGTGAAGAAGGGCGCCGAGACGCGGCTGGACTTCAAGTTGAAGGCGGCCGCGAAGTTCTCGACGCTGCAAGTCGTCGGAGGCACGTCGGGCGCGGAGGTATTGATCGATCAACGCAGCCTGGGCACAGTTGGCCCCGACGGCGGTTTCAGCAACGGCGCGGTGGCTCCCGGCGATCATGTCGTCGAGCTTCGGCGCGACCAATATGGCACGCACAGGCTCCAGCGCAACTTCCGCGCGGGACAGACGGTGACAATCTCCGGAGGCGACGCGATTCTGGCCGCCAATCCGTCCCCGGTTCCCGCGCCACCTCCGCCCAAGCCTGAACCTGCGCCGGCGCCGGCGCCCGTGATCGCCCGCAAGGAACTTCCCCCTGCCCCTGCTCCCAAGGCAGGCACCATGGACGATTGGGAAGATCCCGCCGCTTGGAAGCTCACCGGCGGCGTATGGCTGCACCAGGGCAAGGGCTTCGTTGCCTACAAATTGCCCCCCAATGGCGTTTTTACTTTTACGGTGGAGTTGGTCAAGGGCGGAAACTTCTTGCGCGGCGGCAAGATCGCCTGGTGCCTCCAGTATATAGACGGTAAGAACTACTCGCTCTATGAAATGGACAACAAGAATTTCTGGGCCAGGGTGGTGACGAAGGGCAAGACCACCGAGCGAACGCATGTGCAGCTCAAGGATCTGGCGAAGCAAAAATCGTTCACCATCCAGATCGACGTGACGCCGGAACATGTGGTGCACAAAATGTTCGCCGGCGGCGAATGGGTCAATCTCGACTCCTGGGCCGAGACCGGCCGGAACTTCTCCGAAGGAAAGTTCGGATTCCTGGTGCAGGGCAACGAGGAGATCGGTCTGACGGAGTTCAAGTTCCAGCCCAAATGAAACCTTCGCGGCGCCGCTTCCTGGCCGCTGCGCCGGCGCTGATCGGCCTCACCGTCAAGGCGGATCGCCGCATCGGCGGACAATTCGTCAACGACGCGTTTCCGCTGGGCCATCGCTTGCGCGACCACGGGGGCTTCCGCCCATCTGCTCGCACCGAGAAAACATCGATCGCGGTCGTCGGCGCCGGCATGGCCGGCCTGAGCGCGGCCTGGCGCTTGCACAAGCGCGGATTCCGCGACTTCGTGGTGCTCGAGATGGAGCCCTCCGCCGGAGGCAATTCGCGCTGGGGCGAGAACGACATCAGCGCGTATCCCTGGGCCGCGCACTACGTTCCCGTCCCCGACGCCAGCGCCACGCTGGTCCGCGAGCTGTTTGAGGAGCTGGGCGTCCTCGAAAACGGCCAGTGGGATGAGCGCCGCTTGTGCTTCTCCCCGCAGGAGCGCCTGTACATTCACGGCCGCTGGCAGGAGGGCATCGAGCCCGAAGCCGAATCCGTCTCCAAGGACCGCGACGACTATCGCCGCTTTGAGGCCCGCATGGCCGAATTCCGGGGATCGGGCCAGTTCACGATTCCGATGGAGAGCGGCGCGCGGCCGTCCGCGCTCGATTCCATGTCCTTTGATCAATGGCTGCGCGAGAACAACTTCACTTCGCCGTATCTCAACTGGTACGCCAACTACGCCTGCCGCGACGACTATGGCGCGCTGGCTCGCGACACCTCCGCCTGGGCCGGCATTCACTACTTCGCTTCGCGCGCGCCGGAGGAAAAGGGACCGCTGACCTGGCCTGAGGGCAACGGCTGGATCGCACGCCGCTTGATCGAGCGCGTCCAGCCGTTTCTGCGCACGGCATCGCCGGTGTACTCGATTGTGCGCGATAAAACGCGCTTGCGGGTTCGCACTGAAGCCGTGGAATACATCGCCGACCGCGTCATCTTCGCCGCGCCTTCCTTCATCGCGTCCTATATCGTCGAAGGCGCGGAGCCCGCCGCGGGCTTGGTCTATTCGCCCTGGCTCACCGCCAATCTGACTCTGGACCGGCTGCCCACTCAAGGAGGCAATGACAAGGGGATCGAGACCGCCTGGGACAACGTGATCTTCGATTCGCCCGCCCTCGGTTACGTGGTGGCGACGCACATGAGCCTGAGCTCGCATATCGAGCGTAGCGTGTGGACCTTCTATTGGTCGCTGGCCGAAGGATCGCCCGCCGCGATGCGTATGATGCTGCTTGAAAAGGACTGGGCCTGGTGGCGCGAGGCCATCCTGAACGACCTCGCGAGGGCTCACCCGGACATCCGCGACTGCGTCTCGCGCATCGACGTGATGCGCATGGGCCACGCCATGGCGCGCCCCGTGCCGGGCTTCCTCGAGTCTGAGCCGCGCCGCCGCTTCGCCTCCGCACCAGAGCCGGTTTATTACGCCAATTCCGATCTGAGCGGCTTCTCCATCTTCGAGGAGGCCCAGTATCGCGGAGTCACCGCCGCCGACCGCGCCCTCCGCGACGTGGGCCGGGTCCCCTGACCAGCGCGCGCCCCCGTGGCCGCGCTATATGATGGGAACCATGACCGAGGTGATCGCCGCGGCCGGTCTGGCCGCTGCCGCGGGAGGGTTCGCGAGCTATGCGGTGCGTGGCCGGTCTTCCCGCGTGTTCGCGCCCTCGGTTTATCGCGGCGACCGCTCCCGTGCCGCGCTGGCCCTCACCTTCGACGACGGCCCCAGCGAATCCACCCCCGCCTTGCTCGAGATCCTCTCCGAGCACGGCATCCGAGCCACGTTTTTCATGTGCGGCCGCAACGTCCGGAGGCTGCCGAAGGTCGCACGCGAAGTCCTCAGCGCCGGCCACGAGATCGGCAATCATACCGACACCCATCCGCGCTTGGATTTCAAATCGCCCGAGTTCATCTATCGAGAGTTGGCGCTGGCGCAGGAGAGCATCCACCTGAACACCGGCGCGACTCCGCGATTTTTCCGCGCCCCCTACGGCGTGCGCTGGTTCGGACTGCGCCGCGCGCAGGCGCGCCTGGGTCTGATGGGGGTCATGTGGACGGTCATCGGTCATGATTGGAGTTGGCCCTCCGGCCGCGTCGTCCGCCGTTTGACTCGAGGCGCCGCGAATGGAGGCATTCTGTGTCTGCACGATGGGCGCACCATCCAGGCCGCTCCGGACATTCGCGCAACCCTCGATGCAGTAGCGTCGGCGATTCCGCTGCTCCTCGACTGCGGCTTTCAGTTTCAGACCCTCGGTGAGATGCTATGCCCAGCGAACTAAACGCCCGCGTGATCGCGGTGATCGCGAGAATGCAGAAGATCCCCGTGGACTCGGTCACCTTGGACAAGACCTTCCAGGAACTCAACATCGACTCGCTGGACGGCATCAACATCATGTTTGAGGTTGAAAATGAATTCGGGATCGAGATTCCCGATGAAGAGGCCAGGCAGATCCGCACCGTGCGCCAGATGGCCGAGGGAATCGAGAAGCTGCTCGCCCTCAAGCAAGCATGAATATACGTATCGCCGGCGACGTGGCGCACGCACTCGTGCGTGCCGTGTCGAGACTCTTCTCGACACATTGGTCGCGTGTGGCGGGGGCGTCGGCATGAGTGCCGACGCGGCACGCACGAGTGCGTGCGTCACAGTATGAGGAGAGTCGTCGTAACCGGCGTGGGAGTCGTCTCCGCCTTCGGCGACACCTTCGGCGAATTCTGGACCGGCGTGGCCCGAGGCGTCAGCGCGATCCGGCCGATGACGCTCGTTCCTCCTGGCTCCCTGAGATTCGTGAACGCTGCGGAAGCAGCCTTCGATCCCTCCCGCCACTTCGACGAGAAGGAACTCCTGTATCTCGACCGCTTCGCACAATTCGCTGCGGTGGCGGCGCGCGAAGCCCTGGCCTCCGCCCGCCTCGCCGCGCCGCTGGGGGACAGAGCGGCCATCGTCACCGGCTGCTGCACCGGGGGCCAGAGCACCGAAGATGAAAATTTCCAGGCTCTCTATGCCGGTAACCAAAGGGTCTCGCCGATGACCATTCCGCGCGTGATGGGCAACGCGGGAGCCAGCCGAATCTCGCGCGAATTCGGCATCACCGGGCCGGTGTACACCATCTCCACCGCCTGCTCGTCGTCCAACCACGCCATCGGTCAGGCCTTCTGGATGGTTCGAAGCGGCGCGGTCGAGGTCGCTGTGGCGGGTGGGAGCGAAGCGCCCTTTTCGCTCGGGTTTCTCAAATCCTGGGAAGCCATGCGCGTGGTTGCGCCGGACACCTGCCGGCCGTTTTCCCTCGACCGCCGCGGCCTGATTTTGGGCGAGGGCGCCGCGATGCTGGTGCTCGAGCCTCTCGACGCCGCCCGCGCCCGGGGCGCACAGGTATGGGGCGAGATCGCGGGCTTCGGCATGTCCTCCGACGCGCATCATCTCACCCAGCCCTTAGCCTCGGGAGCTGCGCGCGCCATGCGAGCCGCGCTCTCCGATGCCGGCGCCTCCGCCGAGATGTTCTCTCATGATGCCGTCGGCTACATCAACGCGCACGGCACCGGAACCACCGCCAACGATGCCACCGAAACCGAAGCCATCCGCGAGGTCTTCGGCGCCCATGCCGGCCGGCTTCTGGTGAGCTCCACCAAGTCGATGCACGGCCACGCGCTCGGCGCCGCGGGAGCCCTCGAAGCCGCCGCGACCCTGGCCTCCCTTCGCGGCGGCGTCATCCCTCCCACGGCCAACTTCACCACACCTGACCCCGCTTGCGATCTCGACGTGGTCCCCAATCATCCCCGCTTGGCCGAGGTCGAGTGGGCAATGTCTAACTCCTTTGCCTTCGGTGGGTTGAACGCTGTGCTCGTGTTCCGAAGGGCATAGCCCGTTGTATTCCGTCCGGGGTAAGCCCGGCTATTCCGGCTGGTACAAAATTGGGCCAGTTGGCTCTTGGCTTCCCATCCCCTTTTTGGCATTCTCTGAATATCAAAGGCGAGCGCCGCCCTGAGGGCCGATCGGAGGACGGCCTTCAGGGCAAACATCCGTGTTCATCTGTGTTCATCTGTGGCCCAAGAAAAGTTAACCACAGATGAACACAGATAAACGCCGATCTTAAGCGTGCGCCTTCGCCGTCTCCAGCGCGCCCTCGATCTCCTGCCGATACGCCGCCAGCAACCGCTCATCGGCGGCCTCGAAGCGCATCACCGGAGCGGTAGCATGAGGGAGAGAGGATATCCATGGCCCACAGTAAGTTTCGAGTAGCCGCGGCGGCGATCGTCTTGTGTCTTATGCGGATCGATTCGGCGCGGTCACAGGAAGGCCCCCGCAAATCGGTGGTCGCGGTACGCCCGCTGGCGGAAGCGAGCATTCTCTTAGAAGAACGATACGGCAAGGTGGTTACATATGAGGAACCAGTCCTGACCTGGGGTGGAGAACTAGAGGAGATTCCCGGCAAGTCTGGAACGAAGGGATACCTTTATGCGAAACCGCAGGGGTTTTTGATGCCGTCAGAAGCGGGACAAGGGTCAGATCTGGCTCTTGCGCTTCAGAAGACTCTTTCAGCGTACCATCAACAGACAACGGGAACGCGTTTTCAGGTATTGACTTCCAGGTTGGGTTATCACATTGTGCCGCTCCAGGTCCACGACTCAAATGGCGCCTTCGTGCCGGCTAACAGCCTGCTCGACGCGCAGATTTATATTCCTAACGAGGCGCGGAGCGCTCGGGGACACTTGCAGGCTTTCGGCGCTGCAGTTACCGCAGCCACCGGGATCCCTCTTGACGTTAGCGCCCTTCCCTATCAGCCTCAGGGCTTCGATAATGTCTTCCGCGCCCGCCCGGAGCGCTTTACGTGGGGGACGGAGCCAAAGGTCGCCCGGGATGCCTTGATTGATCTGCTAGGAATGTCGGCTACAACTTTTTCGTGGCGCCTCAGGTGCCAAGCCAGCCTCCAGAGCGACGGCCGCTCTTGCGCGCTCGATCTTGCGCCGATTGCGGTGTCCATCACGAACGCGAGCGGCCAGTCCGACAAAGCTGTGTTGTGGTTTGATCGTTGCGGAGACTGCCCGCCGCCCCGACAGGCGCCGCCACCGCCTGCCCGCTGAGTCTGCTTTCAGAACGCCAGGTCGGCGTTGCCAGAGAGAGGGAGGGCGACTCGCCCTCCGGGGCAGTGAGGGAGATCCGAGTTCCCCCCTAATACGCGTGCGCCTTCGCCGTCTCCAGCGCGCCCTCGATCTCCTGCTGATACGCCGCCAGTAGCCGCTCATCGGCGGCCTCAAAGCGCATCACCAGCACCGGCTGCGTGTTCGATGCCCAGTGCTTACAACAGTCCCTGCTGGGTGTGGTGGGGCAACCAGGATATGTTTTACTACGGGAGCGGAACCCATTACTGGTCCAACTCAGTTGGAGTCTGGCTCGGCGTCTCCAGCGGAAGTGGAGTTCGCGGTGGCGCCTACGGGTCGATATACTAGAGCGCGAGAAGCAGAAGGAGTGTGATAAATGAGCTACCCAGGGAATCGTCCGTCAATCCGTCTTTTTGTTGGGTGCGTAAGCTGCCTCTTGGCAGCGGCGTTGCGAGGCCAGCCGGTGTCAGCGGTTCCGAAGCCTGCGGATCCGCCGTATATGTACGGTCCGAACCTGATCCGGTCGTTGCATCCAGTCTCAGATGCGGCGGATCTGCTCCGGCATAGCTACCTAAGGGTGATCACGTACGAGGATCCGCTCTGGGAGTGGCCCGGTGAAATGAGAGTCTTGGGCCCGAGAGTGGACCCCGCCACGAAAGGAGGCTGGACTCCGGACTGGGTCTTGTTCACACTGCCTGACGCCGCCAGTCCAGCGCCGGACCTGTCGGCCAGACTCGCTCAGGTGCTCGCCGCGTACCATCAGCAGACCGGTGGCCCCCGCTTCCAGGTTCTGACCTCCAAGCTCGGCCTTCACATCGTGCCGCTCCAGGTGCGGGACCGGGACGGGCACCTCGCACCCGCCCAAAACCCGCTCGACAAACTTGTGTTCGTCCCACAGCAGGAACGAACCGCGCACGAACACATAAACGCCCTACAGTCCGCGCTGGTGGCCGCAAACGACGGGTTGGAAATAGGCATTGGGCCGCTGGTGACGGACCTCAGGGGGGACTCCCTTAACTTCATGTTCGCCCCCACGCGCGCAGACAACCGCCCGTTCGTCTGGGGAACAGCTATTCCAAACATGACCGCGCGGAATGCGTTGATCGACCTCCTAGATCACTCCGCGACGACCTTTTACTGGGACATGCGGTGCCTGGGAACCTTAAGCGTCAGGTACAACACCTGCACCATGCATATCGCTCCGCTAGAGATAACCACGGTGGGGCCGGACGGGAAGCCGGCCAATCCGGGCGGTCAAATCGCGACGCTCGCGGGCGGCAGGCAGGTCCTAGAATACGATAGGTGCGGCGGCTGCGAGGGCGGCCGGGCGCTTACGCACCTCGAACAGAGCCGCGAAAAGAATAAGAAGTAGGGTAGCCACCCGGGCCCCGAGGCCAGGACCCAGCGGACGAAGGAGTATAGCAACTGAGGTACGTACGGGTTGGGCGGTCGATTCGTTTGTTCGTTGCGTGCGGAAGCTGCTTATTGGGCGCGCTGCACGGCCAGCCGCCGCCGGGGGGCCAGAACCTGATAACGTCGGTGCGACCCATCGCCGACGTGGCGGACCGGCTTCGACACAGCTACGGAAAGGTTGTCACCTACGAGGATGGGCTCTGAAGGACCTCTAGACGGGAAACAAAGCCGGATTCGCCATAATCGGCTTCCACCCGCGGATGGTCCAAGTCAGGAACACGCCTCCTTTGGTAAACGGATCCTCGCGAATCAGCGCCTCGGCTTCCTCCAACGTCTCCGTTTCGTAGACCAGCAGTCCGCCGCTATCATCGGCGGAAGGGCCGCTATGGCCAGACGCCCCGGAGGCGAGCACACTCTTGAGGCGGAATCCCCGAGCCGCCGCCCAACAGGCCGGCATCGGAAATCGAATGATGCATGAGCGCGGCACCGTACGCTGTTCCCGAATAAGCGACCATTCCCCACCTCCTAGCAACACAAGTTATGACACGGTCCACTCAGGATTATTCCGGCGAAGCCAAGACAGAGGCGTGCGCCTTCGCCGTCTCCAGCGCGCCTTCGATTTCCCGCTGATACGCCGCCAGCGACCGCTCATCGGAGGCCTCGAAGCGCATCACCAGCACGGGCTGCGTGTTCGACGCCCGCAGCAATCCCCATCCGTGCTCGAACAGCACGCGCACGCCATCGACGTCGATCACCGGGTGCGTCTTCTTAAACTGTTCGGCCACCCGCGCCACCACTTGAAACTTGACCTCGTCGGGGCAGTCCACGCGAATTTCCGGAGTTGACACCATCCTTGGCAGTCCGGCGAGCTGCGCCGATAGCGGGTTCCCGCTCTTCGACACAATCTCCATCAGCCGGCACGCGGCGTAGATCGCGTCGTCGTAGCCCAGGTAACGGTCCGCGAAGAACATGTGCCCGGACATCTCGCCGGCGAGCTCGGCATGTTCCTCCTTCATCTTGGCTTTGATCAGCGAATGCCCGGTTTTATACATGATGGGATTGCCGCCCAGCCGCTTCAGCTCGTCATACAGCACTTGCGAGCATTTCACCTCGCCGATGAAGGTTGCCCCCGGTTTGCGGGTCAGGATCTCGCGGCCGAAAATCAGCAGCAGCATATCGCCATAAATCACGCCGCCGTTTTCATCCACCGCGCCGATGCGGTCGGAATCGCCGTCGAAGGCGATGCCCAGGTCGGCCTTGTGCGCTTTCACGGCCTCCTGGAGATGCTGCAAATTCTTGGGCACTGTGGGATCGGGATGATGATTGGGGAAGCGCCCATCCATGTCGAAGAACAGCTCGGTGGCTTCGACGTTGAGCCGCTGGAGCAGCCGGTGCACCACCGGTCCGGCGGTGCCGTTGCCGGCATCCAGCACAACTTTGATGCGCCGATCGAAATCGAACTGCGGCGCGACCTGGTTGAGATAACCGTCGATCACATCCATTTCCTGCTGCGAGCCTTTACCGCTTAGGAAATCGCGCGCCTGGATCAGGTGCAGGACTTCCTGGATGGTCTCGCCATGCAAAGTGGTCTGGCCGCAAACGGTCTTGAATCCGTTGAACTCCGCCGGGTTGTGGCTGCCCGTGATCATCACCGCGCCGTCCGCGCGCGTGTGCACCGCCGAATAATACAGCAGCGGCGTGGGAACCACGCCGATATCGGTGACTTCGCAGCCCGAAGCCGCCAGGCCTTCAAGCAAGGCATCCCGCAGCCGCGCCGAGCTCAGCCGGCAATCGCGCCCCAGGTTGATGGACCGTCCGCTCTTGCGCTGAAGCAGCGTCCCCAGGGCCTGCCCCAGCTCGATGACATCCGGGCTCGATAGCTCCGTCTCGGCTATTCCGCGGATGTCGTACTCACGAAAAATGGTCGGCTTCAGCATGTTTTTTCAAGGTAGCACCAGAGCCTAAGGAATGGTTGCTTACAAACCGGCTCCCCGCGATGAAGAACCGCAGCGGCCAATCCACATTTTTGCTGATGCCGACGCGCGGCGAGACGCAGATCTCAAACGGCTGCTCGCGGTCCGGCTCGCGCACGGTCCCCTGCACTGTCAATGCCCCGCGAGTCAGGTCCGCTCCGTTATGGCGCAGGGTGATGCCCAGGGCGCGGGTCAGTTTGCCGGGACCGTTGGCTAAATCCTCGACCCGATCCACGGCCCGTCTCCGCCGCATGGCCGCGACACCGGTTACCGGTTCCGCCGCGCGAATGAGAACGCAGCCCGGGCTGCCCTCCGGCTCCGCCACGACGTTCAAACAGTCGTGGATTCCGTAGATGAGATACACGTAGGCGTGGCCCGGCGGTCCGAAGATCACCTCCGTGCGAGGAGTGCGCCCGCGCCAGGCATGCGCCGCCTCATCGGCCAAACCGAGGTAGGCCTCGGTCTCGACGATTCGCGCGGAGACGCCGCCGTGCGCCAGCACCTTCCCCAGCAGCGCGCGCGCAACCTCGGTTGCCGGCCGAGCATAAAAACTTCGAGCCAGTGGGGCAGGTCTATGACCTGCCATTCGGCTCTACAACCCCAGCTTGCCGTTGACCACCATGGCCTTCAGCGTGAACTTCGTCTTCACGGCGTTTTTCCCAAACCTGGTGGCGAAATCGACTTCCTTGTCGTCCGCTGAAAAGGCGACCTTGCGCGGGAACAGGAAGTGCGCGTCGGTGGTCCTGCCCGGGCCGCTGGGAGTATTGAAGATTACGTCGGTCGCCACGATTGCGTCCTTATCCTTGGCGCTGAGCGTAGTCACCGCCAGGAGCGCTTTCTTGGCATCGTCGTCGCGCGGACGCACTCCACCGGGAAGTTGCGCAATCCAGATGACATAAAAGTTCTCTTCGGGCTGCAACTGCTTCTGGGCGTCGGGACTTGTCGCGGATTCCGCGCCGTACTTCCTCTTAACTAACGCCTGTTGCATCGTCGGCGCCGTCTGCCAGAGAACGACCAGCTCGGACTCGGGAACTCCTCCTCCTCCGCCCGGCGCTCCGCCGCCCGCGTCCCCGCCGCCACCACCGCCGCGTCCTCCGCGTCCACCACCACCGCTCTCGGCGATGCCGCCTCCGCCACCGCCGTCAACGCCAGGGTCGGTCGCTCCGCCTCCGCCACCCTTCCCGCCGCCTCTGCCGCCACCCCCGCCGCCGCCGGGTGCACCGCCTCGGCCCGCATTTTCAAAGGCCACTGAGACCTTCTTGGCCCAGGGCGAATCCGTCATGATTTTCTGAATGTCCTTATCGGTCCAGTCGGTGTAGGGTTTGACCCAAACATCGGCGGCCCACAGCATGAGTGCGGCCATGAACATCAGCAAGGTGAGTAGGGGGAATGTGAATTTTTTCATGGTAGAGGATTAGTGTACAACACTTTTCCCGAGGCGGCAGTACAGTGGGTACACTAGAAAGGTTCATTCATGCGCCTGTTTACCGCCATCGACATACCGGCCGCGATCAAGCACCGTTTGTGCGCCCTGCTGGACCGGCTGCGGCCCTTGGCGAAGCTCTCCTGGAGTCCCGGGGAGCATCTGCACGTGACCATCAAGTTTATCGGCGAATGGCCGGAAGCGCGCATCGAGGAAATGAATCGCGCCCTCGCCGCGATGCCTCGCACGGGACTGATCGAAATCGCCGTGCGCGGCTTAGGGTGGTTTCCGAATGACCGCAACCCCCGTGTTTTCTGGGCCGGTATCGAAGCGGGCCCGGAGTTGCCCACGCTCGCGCACGATACCGGGCAATCTCTCGCCGCGCTGGGGGTTCCCGTCGAAGATCGAGAGTTCCATCCGCACCTGACTCTGGCGCGCCGCAGAAATCCGGTCCCGCTCGACCGCCTGCGGAAGGAGCTGGCGGAAATCGCCTCCAGCGACTTCGGGTCCTTCCGGGCGGAATCGTTTTTCCTGTACCTTTCAAGAGCCGGAAAGTACACCAAACTTCACGAATTCCCGCTCCTACCAACACTATGACTGGACTGCTGGCGGTAGTCGTCGCCTATCTTCTTGGCGCCATCCCTTTCGGATTTCTGGTGGTGAAAATTTCGACCGGCAAGGACGTCCGCGCCGCGGGCAGCGGCAATATCGGAGCCACCAACGTGCTTCGGACCACCGGCCGGGCGCAGGCCGTCGCCACTCTGGCGCTGGATATCGCCAAGGGTTTTGCAGCCGTCTGGATCGCCGCCGCGCTGACTGCAAACGCCCCCGCAAGTGTCCCGCTCTGGACCAGCGTCGCGGCCCTCGCCGTCATGGCCGGCCATTCCTTCCCCGTATTTCTCCGGTTCCATGGCGGAAAGGCGGTGGCCTGCTTCATCGGCGCATTCCTGTACCTGACCCCCGAGCCGATGCTCGCCGCGTTGGTCCTGTTCATCGTCGTCGCCGCCGGAACCCGCTATATCTCTGCCGCCTCGGTGATCGCCGCGGGAACCTTCCCCCTGGGTGTGTGGCTGATTCTGCACCCTCCTATCGAGGTGCTGGCGGCGTCGGCTGTAGCGGGCGCGTTCATCGTATACCGCCACAAAGCCAATCTGGAGCGCATTCACGCGGGCACCGAGAACGTGTTCCGCTGGAGCCGAGGATAATGTCGTGCGCCTCATACTGAACCGTGACCGCGAGGTGGGGCGGACCCCCTGGTCTGCGGCCGATGCCCCCGTCGGCCTTTGGTCGCAACCGCACAGCCGGACCAGGGGGTCTACCACGGACGAGGGCGTCCGCCCCACAGCATGAACCTGGCCATCATCGGCGGCGGAAGCTGGGGCACGGCGTTGTCCCTGCTACTGGCTCCCCGATTTCAGACCGTTCGTCTGTGGGTGTACGAGGCGGAGCTGGCCCGACTCATGAACTCGACCCGGGAGACTTCCGCCTTTCTGCCCGGGTTCCGCCTTCCCGAAAACGTCTCGCCTTCGTCGATCCTCGCGGAGACGCTGGCGCACGCGGATATGATCGTGGGCGTCATGCCTTCGCAGCACGCACGCGAGATCTATACCGCCATGCTGCCACATCTGGCGCCGCATTCGATCCTCGTCAGTGCAACAAAAGGTCTCGAGAAAGGATCTCTGTTGCGTATGTCGCAGGTGATCGAGCAGGTGTGCCGGCCCCGCTTCCGGGCCCGGGTGGTGGTCCTTTCCGGCCCAACCTTCGCCCGCGAGATCGCCCAAGGCGAGCCCGCTGTGGTAGTTGCCGCCAGCCGCGATCTGTCGCTCGCCCGGGAGGTGCAGAGCGCATTCTCGAGTCCGGCTTTCCGGCTCTATACCAACGCGGACCCGGTGGGCGTCGAAATCGCGGCATCGCTTAAGAATGTGGTCGCGATTGCAGCGGGCGTGTGCTACGGTCTGGGACTCGGAAGCAATGTCCAGGCTGCTTTGATCACCCGCGGCCTGGCTGAGATTACTCGTCTCGCGGTGGCCATGGGCGGGAAACCGCAGACTCTGGCGGGTTTGGCGGGATTGGGCGATCTGGTGCTGACTTGTAGCGGCAATCTTAGCCGTAATCGACAGGTAGGATTGGAGTTAGCCAAAGGCAGGAGCCTCAGCGACGTCCTCGGTTCCATGCGCATGGTCGCCGAGGGCGTGGAAACCTGCGGAGCGGCCGTCGAATTGGGCCAGAAGTTCGGGGTGGATCTGCCGATTATTCAACAAATGCACGCCGTCTTGCATTCCGCCAAAAGCCCTCGCGAAGCTTTGCGCGATCTGATGGAACGATCGCTTAAGGAAGAGTAGGCAGTATCATGATGAACGTAGACCAGCGGCACTGGTGGGGCGGACGCCCTCGTCCGCGCGCGAGGACCCCCTCGTCGCGCGTCTAGCGCAAGCCCATGTTTCGCCCGCAACCTTCTCGCGGCCCCAGTGTTAAGAAAGACATGGAGGCTGTTGCAGCCCTGGAACGCGACGCTCAATTGATGTTGCGTGTACGCCAGGGCGATGAAACCAGTTTCACGCTGCTGTTGGAGCGGCACCGCGCTCCGGTGGTGAACTTCCTGCACCGGATGGTGCAAAATCGCGCCGTATCGGAGGAGCTGGCGCAGGAAGTTTTTCTGCGGGTGTACCGCAGCCGTGAGACGTATGAGCCGACCGCCAAGTTCACCACATGGCTGTTCCGCATCGCCACCCATTTGGCTCTGAACTGGATTCGCGACGGCAAGAAAGAAAAGAGCAACGAGAGTTTGAGCGAAGAAGTCATGGAAGGCGTGGAGCGGCAGGTGGCCGCCCGCGAGCCCACCGTCGAGCAGACGATGATTTATGAAGTGAAGGTGCGAGAGATACGAAAAGCGATCGAGGCGCTGCCGGAGAAGCAGCGCGCCGCCGTCTTGATGCATAAGTACCAGGGTTTGGATTATTCTCAGATATCGGGAGCCTTGAGCTGCACCGAGTCGGCGGTTAAGTCTTTACTATTCCGGGCGTACGAAACGTTGCGTTTGCGTTTGGCGCACATGGCGTGAAGCGGCACAGGGCCGCAGGCTCCGTTGTGCCGCTGTTAGGTTGGAGCATGAGGGAATTATGGATTGCATCAAGAAAAATAAGCAGGGCGTGGAGATCCTAACCGACTACTGCGCCGGCATTCTGGATCCGGCGGCTGCGGCCGCCATCGATACCCACATCGAGCAATGCGCGCAGTGCCGGGAGATGGTGGAGGCGCAGCGCGTGGTGTGGGAAATGCTCGACGCCTGGACTCCGCTGGAGGTGTCGCGGAATTTCGACGCCCGGCTGTACGCGCGCATCGCCGAGGAGCGGGCTGCACCGGCTTGGCGTCAATGGCTCGGCCGCGTATTCCGTCCGGCTACGCCCTACGGCTTGTGGAAGCCGGCCGTATCGCTGGCGGCGGCGGGCGCGGCAGTGGCGCTGGCTCTGGTTGTGCTTCCCGGTGGCATGACGGACAGGTCGCTGTTCACGCATGCGGCGTACAAGAGCACGACGGCGTTCAAGAACACGACGGTTCAATCCGCGCCGGGTTCCGAGGAAATCGACCTCGAACAGGTGCAGCAGGCGCTGGACGACATGGATCTGCTCACGCCGGTTGGAAACCAGTCGCCGTCCAGTCCCCTGTAATCCCGGCCCAACGAATCGCGTCGATCTAACAAGAGGCTTAGGTGCGAGTTGTATCGCTCATCTGCGGAAGTGTACTAATCGTGTACGGCCTCGCCGGCCCTCGCCTGGAGGCCGGCCAGCCCAAGGCCAAGGCTCCCGCGGCTCCCAAGCCCCCTGCCGCCAAGACGCCCAATCAGGCCAACAAGCAGGCCAACAAGCAAGCCAATAAGCAAGCCGCCAAGGCGGTTCCCGCCGACCAGTTGGAGAAGCTGCTCAATATGTCTCCCGAGGAGCGGGAGAAGAATCTTTCCAAATATCCGCCCGCCCAACGCCAGAACCTGCAAAACCGGCTCAACAACCTGGATAAATTAACGCCAGAGCAGCGCGCCCAGCGCTTGGATCGGACCCGCCGCCTCGAAAGCCTCCCTCCCGCCCGCCGCCAGGCCGTGAACCAGCAGATGCAGGCGATCGCGAACCTGCCGACGGTTCAGGAGCGGCGCGCGGTGATTCGCAGTCCGGAGTTTCAGAAGAACTTCTCTCCCGAAGAGCAGCAATTGATCCGCGACCGCTTCCCCGGCGCGGCCAAATAAATCAGCGGTTCAATCCGCGGCAATTCGGTGTATACTTCTTTGGAAATCGAGGAGGCAGCCCATGATCCAAATGCAGTTGCCGCAGGTGATCACCGCCATAGGAGGTTTGGGCACAGCGTCTTTTGGCCTGGTGGATGGGTTCAAGGCGTTCCTCAGCCCAATCAATCGCATCGGCCTTAAATTCATCAACGCGGCTGTCACGGCATTGATACCCGGTGCGACGCCGCAACAGATGATCCTGGAGACCTTGGAGGCGAACTGGATCAATGGGACCGACCTGGGCAGCCAAAAGTCCATTGCCAAGTCCCTGATCAAGCTAAACCTGAACGCCGGCAACGCCGCCAGGCTGGCGGCTGCAACCAGTGTGGACCCCGCCATTCTCACCACCGTCGCCACCAAGATCGCGGCGGGAAATGCCCCGGGAAACGCGCTCCAGCCCAACGAGTCCGATGTCTACCAGCGTTTCGATTTTGCCGTGACCGCGCTGCTCGACGAGGCTTACCAGCGCAGCGACCAGCACTATCGCAACTGGACCAGATCCCTGGCGATGTTAGTGTCCATTGCGCTCGCGCTCGCCGGCGGATACATGCTTCATACGAATGGAGAATCCTGGAGAACGGACCTCGGCGAGTCCTTTCTGGTTGGTCTGTTGGCGACCCCGCTGGCGCCTATCGCCAAGGATCTTTCCACAGCCCTGGCAACCGCTGTGAACACTCTGCAACTGGTGAAGAAGTAGCCCAACCATGACACGATTCCTGGATGTCCGCCTGTCGCCGGTTGGAGGCCCTCTGGTTGCCTCGGTCGCTACCATGCAGGGCACGAAAATCGACGATTACGTGAGCCTGGACCCGGCGCAATTGGTGAGCGATGTTCAGGGCCGGCATGTTCTCCTTGTGGCCCACGGATTCAATGTGAACCGGGCGGATGGAATCGAGCACCTGTCCAACTGGGAAACCCTGCTTCAGCTCGCGCCGCCGTCGGTCTTTGTGGGTCTGCTGTGGCCCGGCGACTCCGTGTGGGCCCATGGTCTCGACTATCCCGAGGAGCCCCGCATCGCCGACGACGCGGGCGGCCAACTGATCGCGCCGTTTGTGGATGCACATTTCGGCGGCGCCGCGAGCATTTCCTTCGCCTCGCATAGTCTGGGGGCCCGCGTTATTTTGCAGACGATCTCCAAGATGGCCCTGCCGGTCCGGCGAGCCACGCTCATGGCCGGCGCCATCGACGACAATTGCCTGAACGGTGAGTTCCAGGCCGCGGTGGCCAAGATTGGAGAACTCTCGGCTCTCGCCTCCAGGGAGGATGAGGTGCTTTCGCTCGCATTTCCGCTGGGCAACTTTTTCGCGGGAATCCTGGACGCGGGGCATCCGTGGTGGCATGCGGCGCTGGGCCGCACGGGTCCCGCCAACCCTCCGCCGGCCAACTTCGAGGCTCCGTTCCTGATCCCCGACGACTGGAATTTCGGCCACGGAAACTACCTCCAGGTCATTCCCGCGCCGCCGCTCCCGACACCGCCCCTGGTTCCCCTACCGGCGAATGTTCCGCCGCAAGGAACCCCTCCGGCCGCCGGCGGCGCTCCGGGCTGGCAGCAGTCCTGGTCTGCCGCCCTTGTCTCCACCCGCTTCCGGTGAACACTAAGGCGTTTCCCTGATAGCCTGACCTCCTTGCCGGTCCGATACTACGTAGGAGTGCGGAATGCTTGAGGACAATTCGCTCCAGACGCTGCACGCCACGGTGCACTGTTACCTGAGCACCCTGCAAACGGCGGCGGACACGCTGGCCCAGGCCTGCCCGCCGGTGGGCGGACCCTACCGGCAGCGGCTCAGCCGCCTGCGCGCGCGTCTGGCCTTCGACTCCAGCGCCGGCGCGATCGAGGAAAGCTGCGCCATCGTCTCGCGGGAGTTGCAGGAGTACGCGGCCCGGGCGTCCCTCTATGTCGAACGCCATCGCCTGGAGCTTCGCCGGGCCATAGCCTGCCTGGAAGACATCGTCCGCGCACTCGCGCAACGCCAGGATTTTTATGGCGCGCGTCTGCGGCAGTTCGCCGCGCAGATGGAGAGCACGCCGCATCCCCGGAATTTGGACCAGCTTGACGCGGATAATCTGGCCGAGGTGACCGCCTTGCAGGTGGCCGGCCTGCTGAGCTGCGTGGAGAGCATGAGCCATGAATCGCAGTCGCTTCTGAAGAGAATGCGCGATGAAATGGCGCGGGTGGAGAAGCGGCTTGCCGAAGCCGAGATCACCGATCCGGTCACGGGGCTGATGAATCGCCGCGAGATGGAACGGTGCATTGAAGCGGTGCAGGCTCGCGGCGAATCGCCGGTCTTGCTGTTGTTTGAGTTTCGCGACGATCTTCCCGCCGAAGTGGCCCAGCAGGCGGGCGCGAGGCTGGCCTCGCAGTTTCGACATAACGACCTGATCTCGCGCTGGAGCGATCGCCGCTTTGTGGTGCTGTTCCAGGGCCTGGCTGAAACCGCACGCCTGCGCGCCGAACAGGTAGAGCCGTGGATTGCGGGCCGTTATCTTCTCGATACCGGCGCGACGGTCGAAGCCGTGGTCGAGGCCCGTCTGGTGGAAGCGCCGCTGACCGATCCGACGCCGTCTCCGGTTCTTAAGTAGTTCCGTACAACAAAGGACTGGGCAAAGGTACCTCTTCGATCTTTTCCGAAGCGAGGTGGTGGTCAAAGTTTTTAAAGACTACCGGCTAAAGCCGGTAGATTCCTATTCCGACTGAAAGTCGGCTTGCGGCTGAAGCCGCCTGAAGCATCTGCGGCTCAGAGCCGCCTCAAGGCTCGGTGGGCGCGGTGATCT
>Ga0182024_10000302_pt1 | contig 124081 bp, 125 predicted proteins | sample P32metaG_FD_120480 | JGI IMG/M metagenome (GOLD analysis project Ga0182024, IMG submission 120480) | Permafrost microbial communities from Stordalen Mire, Sweden - P3-2 metaG (Illumina Assembly) | ecosystem: Environmental > Terrestrial > Soil > Wetlands > Permafrost | place: Sweden: Stordalen... | reverse complement strand
TGCTCGGCCAGGCGCGCGGCCGCGCGCATATTTTGCTAGGCCTCGCCGTCGCGGTCGCCAATATCGATCCGGTGATCGAGCTTATCCGCAAGGCGAAGGACCCCGCCACGGCGCGCACCGCCCTGATGGCGCGCTCCTGGCCGGCGGGTGCGGTGGCGGCGCTGGTCGATCTGATCGAGGAGGAGGGCCGCTCGCGCCTCGCTTCCGATAAGAGCTACAAGCTCTCCGAGGACCAGGCCAAGGCGATCCTCGAGCTGCGCCTGCAGCGCCTGACCGGGCTCGAGCGCGAGAAGATCGCCGAGGAGCTGAAGGAGATCGTCGCCGAGATCAAGAGCTATCTCGACATTCTGGGTTCGCGCCCGAAGCTTTTGGATGTCGTGCGGAAAGAGCTACGCGCGGTGCGCGAGCAATTTACCACGCCGCGCAAGACGCTGATCACCGAAAGCGGTGCCGAGGCCGAGGTCGAGGACCTCATCCAGCGCGAGGAGATGGTGGTGACGGTGAGTCACGCGGGATACATAAAACGCGTGCCGCTCTCGACATATCGCGCGCAACGCCGCGGCGGCCGCGGCCGCGCCGGCATGGCGATCCGCGACGAGGATTTCGTGAGCCAAGTGTTCGTCGCCTCCACTCACGCGCCGGTGCTGTTCTTCACCTCGACCGGGCGCGTCTACAAGCTCAAGGTCCATCTGTTGCCGGTCGGCACGCCGCAATCGCGCGGCAAGGCGATGGTCAATCTGCTGCCCAATCTGGCGGTAGGCGAAACCATCTCGACCGTGCTGCCGATGCCGGAGGACGACAAGCATGCCGAGGGCATGACCGTGGTCTTCGCCACGGCGCAAGGCTATGTCCGGCGCAACGCGCTGTCGGATTTCGAGAACGTCATGGCCAACGGCAAGATCGCGATGAAGTTCGAGGGCGAGGATGCCAAGGACCGCATGATCGCCGCCGCCATCTGCACCGGCGCCGACGACATTCTTCTCGCCATGCGCAACGGACGCGTCATCCGCTTCCCGGCAGCGGATGTCCGTATCTTCACCGGCCGCTCCTCGGTCGGCGTGCGCGGCGTCAAGCTGGCGGCGGCCGACGAGGTGTTCTCGATGTCGATCCTGCGCCACGACGAAGTCGAATCCGATCTGCGCTATGCCTACATCAAGGAGGCGAACCGGCGCCGGCGCGGCGACGAGCCGGAGGAAGAGGGCGACGACGACGCGGAGGAAACCGCCGCCGCCACCATCACCGAAGCGCAATTCGAGGCGATGGCGGCGCGCGAGGAATTCCTGCTTAGCATCACCGAAAAAGGCTACGGCAAGCGCGTCTCGGCCTATGATTACCGCATCACCGGGCGCGGCGGGCAGGGCATCGACAATCTGAAGCCCGGCAAGGGCCAGGGCCCGACCATCGCGGTCTTCCCGGTGCGCGAGAACGACCAGCTCATGCTGGTGACCAACGAGGGCACCGTGATCCGCACACCGGTCGAGGACATTAGCATCAGGCGGCGCGGCAGCGGCGGCGTCGTCGTCTTCAAGCTCGATGCCGGCGCCCGCGTCGTGTCGGTGGCGCGGCTCGCCGAGACCGGCGACGAGGCCGACGGACCCGAGCCAGGAGGGAAATAGCCATGAGCAAGCGCATTGGGCTCTATCCCGGCACCTTCGATCCGATCACCAACGGCCATGCCGACATCATCTTGCGCGCGACCAAGTTGGTCGATCACCTGGTGATCGGCGTTGCGCGCAATGCCGGCAAGGGGCCGCTGTTCTCGACCGACGAGCGCGTCGCCATCGTCAAGGCGGAGATCGCGCATCTGCCCGACGCCGCGGCGAGAAAGCGCATCACCGTCACGCCCTTCGATACGCTGCTGATGAATTTCGCGGTCGAGAACGGCGCCGCGGTGATCATCCGGGGCCTGCGCGCGGTTTCCGATTTCGAATACGAGTTCCAGATGGCCGGCATGAACAGCCGCCTCAATCCCACGGTCGAGACCGTCTTTCTCATGGCGTCGGATCGCTTTCAGTTCATCTCGTCGCGCTTCGTCAAGGAGATCGGCGCGCTCGGCGGCGACGTCTCGCATTTCGTCAGCCCGCGCGTCGCGGTGCGGATCGCCGAGCGATTCAACGGCGGCAAAAGCAAGGCGAAGCCGCGCAAGCGTTAAGCATGACGTGTCACATGACATCGAATTAACTTGGCTCATCCGCGCGCATCAATCGTAATGGCTGCGGCGGATTATGCCGCTGCCCGCTTTGACCCCCCTTGGCGGGCGAAATCCCTGGGTCCGCCCCGCCTGCATCCCCCAACTTCCGCAGGCGGGGCGTTCCATGTCGGGTGCATGCACAGTGTCCCATTTCGATTTCGCCGCGCCGCATCGGGGCGCCGCTCCCTCTTATTGATCGGAGTCTCGCCATGACCAGCAAATTATTCTCGCCCTTCACCCTGCGTGATCTCGAGCTCGCCAACCGCATCGTCGTCTCGCCGATGTGCCAGTACAGCGCCGAGGACGGCGCCGCCAACGATTGGCACCAGGCGCATCTCACCATGCTGTCGAATTCCGGCGCCGGGCTGCTGATGACCGAGATGACCATGGTCGAGCGCGACGGGCGCATCACCCCTGGCTGTCTCGGAATCTATTCGGACAGCCACGTCTCCGCACTTAAGCGCGTTATCGAATCCTGTCGGCGTTGGGGCAGCGCCAAGCTCGGCATGCAGCTTGGCCATGCCGGGCGCAAGGGCTCGTCCAACGTGCCGTGGCGCGAGGGCGGCGCTCCGCTCAAATCCGGCGACGGCGCCTGGCAGACCATGGCGCCCTCGGCGATTCCCTTCGGCGAGAACTGGCCCGCGCCGAAGCCGCTGAGCAAGCCCGAGATCGAGCGCATCATCAAATCTTTCGTCGCCGCGGCAAAGCGCGCCGACCGCGCCGGCTTCGACCTGATCGAGCTGCACGGTGCGCATGGCTATCTGCTGCATCAGTTTCTCTCGCCGCTGTCGAACCAGCGCGATGACGAGTTCGGCGGCAGCCGCGACAACCGCATGCGCTTTCCGTTGCGCGTCGCCGAGGCGGTGCGCGCCGCGTGGCCGGAGCGCAAGGCGCTGGGGGCCCGCATCACCGGCACCGATTGGCTCGAGGGCGGCTGGACCCCCGACGATACGGTGGCCTTTGCCGGAGCACTCAAGCAGCGCGGCTTCGATTATTGCGACGTCTCGGGCGGCGGGGTGGTGCCGACGGCGCCGATCCCGATCGGGCCAGGCTATATGGTGCAGTTCGCGGAGAAAGTGAAGCGCGAGGCGGGCATCGCCACCCGCGCCATCGGCATGATCGTGGCGCCGCAACAGGCCGAGGACATCATCGCTTCCGGCCGGGCGGATCTGGTGGCCATGGCGCGGGCCTTTCTCGACGATCCGCATTGGGGCTGGCACGCCGCCGAGGCGCTCGGTGGAGCGGTCAAGCTGCCGCCGCAATATGCGCGCGCCGGCGCCGGCTTGTGGCCGGGCGCCAAGCTGCTACGCCCCGAAGCCAAGACGGCGGAATAGGGTTAACGCCGGCCAATTCTGTCTTAATCCGGCGTTAGGCCCTCGTCTCTACGATGCGGGGAAGGAGCACCCATGCGCCCTTTCTACCGCACGCTGCTTTGCGACGAGACCGGCACCACCGCGATTGAATACGCGCTGATCGCCAGCTTGATTGCCGTTATCATCGCCGCCTCGGTGATGACGACCGGAATCTCGGTCAAGAACCTCTTCACCAGCGTCGTCACCGCCACCTAGCGCTCATCGCTCATACCGCGCATCGCGTGCCGACACTGGGCTTGCGCTTTCCTGAAGGAGACCGCCGCTAAGTCGTCCGCCATTCGTTAATTCCGCTGAAGCGCGGAAGGCGGGGCCCGTGTGGACTGCTATCCTCATCGCAAGGCGCATGCCAGATGATGAATGTCGTTTAATATCAGCGGCATAACTGGAAAGCGGCTCGCCGCCGCGGAGCGCTTTGTCAATTCGGTCGACGCAAAAAAAAGCCCCGGCCGAAGCGCGGGGCTTTGAGTTGGGGGACTAATCACCCTGAAAGGGTGATGGTCCCCCATTCTCATGCGGATATGGTTAACAGAGGGTTAACGCAGTGCCGGTCGCGGCGATTTAAACCTCGCCGAGATATTTGCGCGCGAAGCGCAACAGCTCGAGATCGGCGGTCTGCCTGGCGAGGGTCTGGATCTCGCGGAAATAGTCGCGCAAGCCGGCGGGATCGATGCGGCAGGACAGCCAGCCGACGAATTGTTCGGGCGTGCGCACCCAGGCCGGCAGGGGATCGGAGGTGCTGTCGAACGGGAGCACGCTCTCAATGATGCGCCAGCGCCGCTTGCGCATCAGCGCGACCGGCGCGTCCGCATCGGCGTCGTCGTTCCCCACGCTCCAACCGGGGCGGTTGAACGCTGTATTCACACAGTGGACCATTAACATCTAACCTTCGAGAGCTTTTCCAAAACGACTTTTTATTGTTGGCGCTAAGATAAACTGTGCAGCTCGCACCGCAACGCTAAAGTATTGTTAAAATGCAAAATAATAGAGTTAACGTGGCGAATGTATTAACCATGTCGCGCGGCGGCGATGAGTCTGCGCGCGGGGAGGCCAATAACAATGCTCGACGCGGCAATCGTCGGCTTGGGCTGGTGGGGCAAAAAAATCGTCGAGACCTTGGGCGGCAGCACCAAGCTCCGGCTTGTCAAAGCCGTCGACACCGATCCGAAAGCGGCGGTCTGGGGCCGCGCGCGCGGGCTCGAGGTCGTCGCCGATCTCGGCGATGCGCTCGCCGATCCAAAAGTGCGGGCGGTCATCCTGTGCACGCCGCATTCGCTGCATACGGCGCAGATCGCGCGCGCCGCGGCGGCGAAAAAGCACGTCTTTTGCGAAAAACCGTTGGCGCTGACCCGCGCCGATGCCGCTTTATCGGTGGCGCTCTGCAATAAAAACGGCGTGGTGCTGAGCGTCGGTCACGAACGGCGCTTCGAGCCGCCGATGCAGGAGCTGGTCCGCCTCGCCAAAATCGGCGCGCTCGGCACGCTACTGCAGATCGAGGCGAGTTTCTGCCAAGACAAGTTCCTCACCCTGTCGGGCGACAATTGGCGGCTCTCGCCCGCCGAGGCACCGGCCGGGCCGATGACGGCGACCGGCATCCATATCCTCGATCTCTCGGTCAGCCTGTTCGGCCCGGCCGACAACGCGCTCTGCCGCACCCGCCAGCTCGACAGCCAATTGACCAATGGCGACACGCTGGCGGCGCTGGTCAGCTTCAAGAGCGGTGCCGTGGCGCTGCTGACCGCGATCCTCGCTACGCCCTTCGCCGGACGCTTCACGCTTTACGGCAGCAAAGGCTGGGCCGAGTTGCGCGATCTGAGCCATCCCGAAGATCCGACCGGCTGGGTGCTGACCACCTGCCTGCGCGGCGGTAAGCCGAGCGAGGCGTCCTATCCGCCGGCGCCGGCGGTGCGCGCCAATCTCGAGGCCTTCGCCGATGCGGCGCAAGGCGGTGCCGCCTATCCGATGCCGCAGGCCGAGATGATCGCCACGATCGCGGCGCTCGAGGCGATCGTCAGCTCGGCCGCGAGCGGGACAATCGTCGCGGTGTGTGGCTAGATCTCCGCGCTTTCTTTTTCCGGGCCGCCGCTTTGAGCGCGGCGTTCTCCGCCGCCAAGCTGTCGCGCACGGCCTCGGCGCGTTTCAGCCGCGCCTGGGCGCGGGTGAGCTCGCGGCGCAGCAGCACGAGGTAATCGGCGCCAGCCATTTATTGCGGCTGGGCCGTTACCGACTGCCAGGGCAAGGTGCATTGGCCGACATAGGGGTAATAGCCCGGCGGGTTGGCGCAGTAATACCAAGTGCCGCCGGCATAAGGCTGCGGCGGATAGGGCTGCTGCGCGTAAGGCTGTGGCGGGTAGCCATTGCCGTAGCCCGGATCGTCGGCATAGGGCGGGCTGGCATAGCCGCCGTAATAATTGGGATCGTAATAGGGGTCGGCCGGCGGCGCGGCATAGGGGTAATACGCGCCATCGAGCGCCCACCACCAGCCATACACGCCGCCATGATTGCCGTGATACCAGGAGCCACCGCTCCAATGGCCGGGATCGCCGTGGAAATCGTGATGCGGTGGCGGCGCGGGCGGCGGTCCGCCTGGCGGATGATGGGGCGGCCCTTGAGCGAAAGCGGGCGCCACGAGAGCTAGCGAAGCCGCGAGGCAGGCGGCGAGAAGCTTTTTCATTCGGGTCTCCTTTCTGGAGATCGTCTGGCGAGATAACGGCGGGCGAGGCGATTTTAGTCCTGGCTTCCGCTGTCATGCGCGTTATCCCGCGGGCGTGCCAATTCGACCGACAGCTAATCGATATTAACTATAGATTCTCGACACTAACTTTGTATTTGAATTTAAGACTTTGATTGTTTGACTTAGATTTTTTTCATCGTCTTTCCACCGCCAGAACGGCAATGGCTCGACCGACCGATCGCGCGTCCCGAAAGGACACCGCCGGTCTTAGCAGGGGTCCGTTATGTCGGCTTTGGCGCTGAGTCTGAAGGAGCGGTATTTCGGGGCCTATTCTCACCCCTATGCCCAGCTCGTCGCGCGCATCGGCGAGCGGCTCCAGCCCGACGCCACGCTGCTCGACGCCGGATGCGGCCGAACTGCGCCCACCCCGGCGAAATTCCGCGGCCGCGCCAAAAAGCTGATCGGCGTCGATCTCGTCGAATTCACCGCGCGGCAGGACGGCATCGAGCTGCGCCAGCGCGATCTCGCCGATACCGGCGTCGCCGCATGCTCGATCGATCTCATATACAGCCAGGCGGTGATGGAGCATGTCGCCGATCCCGACGCGGTCTTCGCCGAGATCGCCCGCGCGCTGAAGCCGGGCGGCGCCTATCTTTGCCTCACCGCGAACAAATACGATTACGCCTCGCCGATCGCGCGCACCGTCCCCAACCGCTTCCATCCCTGAATCGTCAGTCGCGTCGAGAGCCGCCAGGAGCACGACGTGTTCCCGACCGTCTACAAGGCGAACACCCGCAGGGACGTGGCGCATTACGCCGCGCGCGCCGGCCTCGAGCTCGCCGAGTTCTCCTATGTCGGCAAGTATCCGAGCTATTTCCTGTTCAACGGTCCGCTGTTCTTCCTCGCCACGCTCTATCAGAAGCTGATCGAGCGCGTGGCGCCGCTGCATTTTCTGCAAGGCTGGGCGTTCTTCGTGCTGTCGAAGCCGGCTCAGGCCGAAGCCCGCGTCGCGGAACAATCCGCCGCCTAAACGGCTTATTTCATTCCATGCACGCCGGGGGTGAGGGAGCGCGGATCGCGCGGACCCCAACGCCCGGTCTCGACCGCGAGCAGGAATTCTGCCAGCGCGCGGTTGAAAGCCTCGGGCTCCTCGAGATTGACGGTGTGGCCGGTCTTCGGCAGCAAGACCAGCCCGGCGGTGGGGATGACCCGCTTCAAGAACAGCGCCGGCGCGAGACACGGCACATCCTCGTCGCCGGCGACAAGCAGAACCGGCAGCGCGATGCCGGCGATCTGCTCGCCGAGATCGTAGATCGAGGGACGCTCCTTCTGCACGCCGCGCAAGGTATTGGCGGCACCCTTGGCGGAATGGCCGGCCATGCGGTCGGCGAAGTCGCGCCAGCCGCGCGGGTCCTTGTTCTGGAACTGCACCCGCGCCGCGCCCAGCGCATAGCGCTCGGCCGCGACGGTGCTGCCTTTGCCGTCGAAGAGCTGCGCCAGCGCCTCGCTTTCGGCGCGGAAGGTGTCTCGCTGCTCCTTTTCGGCGCCATAGCCGCAACCGCAGATCGCCAGCGAGCGGGCGAGCTTCGGATGGCGCAGGCCGAAATGCAGCGTGGCGAAGCCACCCATCGACAGCCCGATAATATGCGCGCGGGCGAGGCCGAGATGCTTCAACACCGCGGCGATGTCGTCGGCGGCGCGCGCCTGCGAATATTGGCGAACCTCCGCCGGCACGTCCGACGGCGGATAGCCCCGCGCGTTGAAGGCGATGCAGCGATAGAAGCGCGAGAAATAGCGCAGCTGCGGCTCCCAGCTGTTGAGGTCGCCGGCGAATTCATGGACGAAGAGCAGGGCCGCACCGGAGCCGGCTTCCTCGTAATGCAGCTTGATTCCGTCCTCGGTGGTTGCAAACGGCATGTCAGCCCGCCGTGACCTGGTTGCGGAATTGGATCGGCGATCCGATCATGCGGAAAGGCTCGATGCTGGCGCCGGTGCCGCGCACCAGGATGTCGCCATAGCCGAGGATGCGGCCGAGGATCGACTGGTCGACGTCGACGCTCTCCACCTTGTCCATGTTCATCTCGATGGTGTGGCGGCGGATGAAGCCCTTCTTGAAGATGATGCGGCGGTTGGTGACGGCGATCTCGGTGGTCCAGCGCCGGAACCAGGCGCGCAGCAGGCTCGCCGCGCAGAACACCATCAGCACCGCCGCGATCGAGAGCAGCGGCAGGTTCTGGTCCTGGGATTCGGCGCCGATCAAGACGGCGACCGCCCCCGCAAGCAGCAACAGCCCCGGCAAATAGACGATCCAATGCAGCCGGCTGACATGCTTCAGCGTCTCGCCGGGCTGCAGGATATGCTGGATGTAGCTCATCGGCGGTTTGACTCTGTCAGGACAGGGATAGAGATAACGGGGTGGAGCGGCTGGGGTTCGACCGGGCCGCTCGATTGAAAGGCAAACTGGAGTGCTACACCCGAAACGTCAATCTCCGCGTCAGCCCGGCATGCGCAGCACCGGCTTGATCGTCGTGCCGGCCGCCGATTCCTGTGCCGCGCGGTTGATCTCGGCGAGCGGATACATCGTCATCATGCGCTCGACCGGCATCTTTCCCTGCATCAGGTAATCGACCAGTTGCGGGATGAGCTCCTGCGGATGGCTTTCGCCCTGAATTACGCCGCGAATGACGCGGCCGAATTGCAGGAAGGGCATTTCGAAAGCGACCTCGGTTCCGGCCCGCGCGCTGCCCAGCAGCACGCAAGTGCCGGCCGGCATCAGCGCCTCGACCGCCTCGCGGAAAACCGCGGGCTGGGCCGTGGTCTCGAGCGAAAAGCGCACGCCGTGCCCGGTGATCTTTTTGATCTCGGCCACCACGTCGGCGCGATCCTTGTGATTGATGACATGCGTCGCGCCGAGCTCGCGCGCCAGCGCCAGCCGGCGGTCGTGTTTTTTTATTTAGAACGCGCGTGAGGGAGAGTAGCCGAAACTCCGCTTCGGGCCAATCCTGCCGAGCCGCGCGCGATGGGCCAGGCGGGCGGTTGGGAGAGACATGGTGGGCCGGCTGGGGTTCGAACCCAGGACCACTCGATTAAAAGTCGAGTGCTCTACCACTGAGCTACCGGCCCATGCGTGGCGTAGAACTAGCCGCGCGCCGGTTCCCGGTCAACCCGCAGGCGCTGGTGGCAGGCCGCGGCGCGGCGCCAAGGCTTGCGCCTCGACGCGGATGCGCCAGGCCAGCAGCGCCAGGTTGAGCGCCGAAAAGACGAGCGCGATGCGCCATGCGCCGAAGGCGAAGGGCAGCACCGCGATCTCGCCGATGACGATAAGATAGTTCGGATGGCGCAGGAATCGATAGGGCCCGCGCCGCACCAGCGGCGCTTGCGGCAGCGTCACGATGCGCGTTGTCCAATAGCGGCCGAGGCTGGCCAGGGTCCAGAGTCGCAAGCCCTGTAGCACCAGCATGATGCCGAGCCATGCCCAACTCGCCGGCGCGGTCCACGGCAGCAGAATCAACAGTGAAGCCAGCCACGCCGCATGCAGCGCCACCAGCAGGAAATAATGGTCCGATCCGACCTCGATGCCGCCCTGGCGCTTCAGCGCGCGCGTGTTATGCGCGGCATAGGCAAGCTCGCCCAGCCGCTCCAGCGCGACCAGGCCGATCACGATGGGCAGCAGCATCATGCCGGGTCGAGCAGCAGGAAGGCGGCGGTGAAGCCGGGGCCGAGCGCGGTCATCAGCATCGGCCCGCTGACCCCGGCCTTCAGGCTGCGGTCGAGCACGAACATTGCCGTCGCCGCCGACATGTTGCCGCAATCGCGCAGCACGCCGCGCGCGATGTCGAGCGCGCCGTTTTTCATTTCGAAGGAGGCTTCGAGCGCCGCCAGCACCTTGGTGCCGCCGGGATGGCAGATGAAGTGATCGATGTCGGCGACGCCGAGATTCTGCTTCGCCAGGAAGCGCTCCGCCGCGGCGCGGAAATCGCGCCGCACCAGCGCCGGGATGTCGCGCGAGAAGATCGCCTTCAGGCCGTCCTCCTCGACCTCCCAGCCCATCACGTTCAATGAATCGGGCCAGGTATGCTCGCCGCCGGAACCGATCGTCGGCCCGTCGGCGTCATCGCCCGGACCGACGATCGCCGCCGCCGCGCCGTCGCCGAACAGCGCCGTGGCGACGAAATTGCTTTTCGATGAATCGCCCTTGCGGAAGCTCAAGGCGCAGAGCTCGACCACCAGGAAGAGGATGCGGGCGCCGGGCCAGGCCCGCGCCAGATCGGCGGCGCGCGACAGCCCGATCACGCCGCCGGCGCAGCCGAGGCCGAAGATAGGCAGCCGGCGGATGTCGTTCCGCAATCCTAAGCGGTCGATCAGTATGGCATCGAGGCTCGGCGTGGCGATGCCGGTGGTCGAGACCACCACCACCGCATCGATCTGATTCGCGGCGAGTGCCGCCTGCGCCAGGCATTGCCGCGCCGCGGTCTCGAGGAGAGCGACGGCGTTGCTCAGATAAAGTTCGTTTCGCTCCGCCCAGCCGTGCGCCACGTCGTACCATTCCATCGGCACGCAGGAATAGCGCGCGTCGATCCCGGCATTGGCGAAGACCGGCATCAGCCGGTCGAGGTCGAGTGCCGTGGCGCCGGCGAAATAATGATGGGCGCGATGCTCGATCTCGACCTGAGTCAGCCGGAAGGGCGGCAACGCGGTCGAGATCGCGAGCAGGCGCGGCATGTCGGTGGTCACTGGCGGTGAGCTCCTGTGGCCGTTAGAGTGCGGCGGCGATGGCGGGAAGGCCAGAATATGGCCCGGGCCCGTTCGATAAAGATCAACACAATGTGTGCTCTTTATGGCGGTATCGCGATTAGGAACGCGTCATGACTCGTAAACGGACACGCAATCCTGGGGATAAATCGCGCTGGCAGCGCATCGGCGCCCGGTTACGCGGCTATTTGCTCGCCGGCATCCTGGTCACCGGGCCGATCGCCTTTACCCTGTGGATCACTTGGACGGTGATTGATTTCATCGATCGCCTGGTCGCGCGGCTGCTGCCGGCGCATTACGACCCGCCCTTTGCGGTGCCCGGAGTCGGTCTCATCGTTGCGCTGGCGGTGCTGACGCTGATCGGCTGGATCGCCGCTGGTTATATCGGCCGCATCTTTTTGCGCTTGAGCGACCGCGTGATGCAACACGTGCCGATCATCAGCGGCATCTATACCGCGCTGAAGCAGATTTTCGAGACCGTGCTGGCGAAGCGCTCCAACACCTTCCGCGAGGTGGTGATGGTAGAATTCCCGCACAAGGGCATGTGGACGGTCGCCTTCGTCACCGCCAAGGCCGAAGGCGAGCTTGCCGCCGCCGCCGGCAAGGATTCGATCGGCGTCTATGTGCCGACGACGCCCAACCCGACCTCAGGCTATCTGATCTACCTGCCGCGCGCCGATCTCATTCCGCTCCACATGTCGGTCGAGGATGGCATCAAGTTGGTGATCTCGGGCGGCATCGTGGCGCCGACCGGGCCTCATCCCGATCTCGCCGACAGCGCCGCCGCGGTGGTCGCCGCATCCGAGACCGAGAGCGCTTAGCTTCTCTCACCCCGATCTGAGATAGCGCACTGCCGCGTCGCGCTCGAAGAGATAGAGTAGCGTGCGCAAGGCCGTGCCGCGCGGTGTCTCCAATTCAGGGTCGCGCGCCAGGATAAGCCGCGCATCGTCGCCCGCCGCGGCGAGCAGATCGCCGTGGATGGCGAGATCGGCGATGCGGAATTGCTGCTCACCGCTTTGCCGCGTGCCGAGCACCTCACCGGGGCCGCGCAGCCGCAGATCCTCCTCGGCGATGCGAAAGCCGTCCTCGCTCTCGCGCAAGATCGAGAGCCGCGCCTTGGCGGTTTCGGTGAGCGGCGGCGTATAGAGCAACAGGCAGGCCGATGGCTTGTCGCCGCGCCCAATGCGCCCGCGCAGCTGGTGCAGCTGGGCGAGGCCAAATCGCTCGGCATGCTCGATCACCATGATGGTCGCATCGCGCACATCGACGCCAACCTCGATCACCGTCGTCGCCACCAGCAGATCGATGCCGCCGCCGGAGAATTCGGCCATCGCCTTGTCGCGCTCTGGCCCCTTCATGCGGCCATGCACCAGCCCGACCTTGGCACCGAAGAGGGCCTTCAGCTCGGTGAAGCGCTCCTCCGCCGCTTTAAGGTCGCTATCTTCCGATTCTTCAACGAGCGGGCAGATCCAGTAGATCTTGGCGCCCTTCGTCAGCGCGCGCTTCACCGCCGTCTCGATTTCGGCGATGCGTTCGATGGGGAGGGTGCTGGTGGCGATCTTCTGCCGCCCAGCCGGTTTTTCATCCAGGCGTGACGCATCGAGATCGCCGTAAGATGTCAGCAGCAGCGTGCGCGGAATCGGTGTCGCGGTCATGACAAGAATATCCACGCCGCGTCCCTTGTCGGACAGCGCGACGCGTTGCTCGACGCCGAAGCGGTGCTGCTCGTCGATCACCGCCAGCGCCAAATCCTTGAACTCGACTTGGTCCTGGAACAGCGCCTGGGTCCCGATGGCGATTCCGATACGGCCGCCGGATAATCCCTCCAGCACCGTCTCGCGCGCGCGACCTTTTTCGCGGCCGGTGAGCAGGGCGATCTCGACGTTGGCGCCCTCGGTCAGCTTGGTCAATGTCGCGAGATGCTGCCGCGCCAGGATCTCGGTCGGCGCCATCAGCGCCGTCTGGCCGCCGGCTTCCACCGCGTCCAGCATGGCGAGCAGCGCCACCACGGTCTTGCCGCTGCCTACATCGCCCTGCAGCAGGCGCAGCATGCGCGACGGCGCCGCCATGTCGGCGGAGATCTCGGCCAGCGCGTTCAACTGCGCGCCGGTCAGCTTGAAGGGAAGCTGTGCCATCACCTTGGCGCGAAGCTCGCCCTTGGGCTTGATCGCGCGGCCGGGCAGCTTCCGCGTCATGCCGCGCATCACCGCGATGGCGAGTTGGTTCGCCAGCAGCTCGTCGAAGGCAAGGCGCTCGCGCGGCTTCGCGTCGGGAAAAGTGTCCTCGATTTTTTGCGGGTTGTGCGAGGTTTCAAGCGAAGCGCGCCACGCCGCCCAGCCTTGCCGGCGCAGGTAGTCGGCGTCGCACCACTCCGGCAATTCGGGCGCCCGCCTCACCGCGGCGTCGATCGCCTTTTGTACCACGCGCAAGGTGAGGCCGGCGGTGAGGCCATAGACCGGCTCGATCAGGCGCATCTTCTCGGGCGCCGCCGGGTCGAGGATGTGGTCGGGATGTGTCATCTGCGCCTGGCCGTGGAAGCGCTCGACCTTGCCGCTGACGAGGCGCGTCGATTTCAGCGGCAGCGCCCGCTCGAGGTAGTCGCCCTTGGCGTGGAAGAAGACGAGATCGATCGTACCGCTGCCGTCGCGGCAGCGCACGCGATAAGGCTGGCGCGGATTATGCGGCTTCTCATGCGTCTCGACCTTGACCGTCAGCGTTGCGATGCGGCCAGGCGGCGCCTCGGCGATGGTCGGCTGGAAGCTGCGGTCGATGATGTCGGTCGGCAGATGCCAGAGCAGCTCGGCGATATGCGGGCCGGTCAGTCGCTCGAACAATTCTCCGAAGCGCGGCCCAACGCCCTTCAGCGCGGTGACCGGGGCGAACAGCCCGTTGAGGATGGTCGGGCGCAGGCTAGTCCTTCAGCTTCAGAATCCGCCTGGCGTTGCCGTTCAACAGCTTCTCCTTGTCGGCGGCGCTCAGCGTCAGCTCGTCGAGCACCCATTTGGTGCCCGGCGCATTATCGACGAAGGGATAGTCGATCGAGAACATGATACGCTCGAGCCCGATCTCCTTGATGCAATAGTCGAGCGCGTTATTGGAGAAGAATCCGCTGGTGGTGACGGTGAAGTTGCGCAGGAACTTCTCGCGGAAGCCCTCGCCATGCTTGCCGTCGCGTGCCAGCGCCATGTTGATGCGCCAGAGGAAGAAGGGCAGGCCTTCGCCTAGATGTCCGAGGATGATCTTGACCTTGGGATAGGCGTCGAGCGCGCCGCTGAGCACCAGCCGGATGCCGGCGGTTGCGGTTTCCAGGGTGAAGCCCCAGGCGGCGTTGCCGAGTGCTGGATGCTTCGGGAGATAGTCCTTGAGGTAGGCGTCGATCACCGCTTGATGCGGCTTGGCGGGGTGCAAATAGAGCGGCACGTCGAGCGCCTGGGCGCGCTCGAAGATCGGCCAGAAGCGTTTGTCGTCGAGGAAGACGCCGTTGGACAGGCCGTGAATCATGGCGCCGACGAAGCCCAGCTTGGTGACGCAGCGCTCGAGCTCGTCTGCCGCCAGTTTGGCGTCGGTGGTGGTCGGCAGCGAGCCGAAGGCGCCGAAGCGCTTGGGGTTCGCCTTCACCGTGGCGGCGAGCCGGTCGTTGACGCCGCGAGTGATCTGGAGGGCGGATTCGGGCGCGATGCGCTGGGTTGCCGGCGCACCGAGCGAAAGAATTTGATAATCGATGCCGGCCGCGTCCATCTCCTTGAGGCGCAGCTCGCCCAGATCGTCGAGACGCTTGACCAGCTCGGGATTGAAGCGGCCCTCGTATTGCGCGACCGCGAGGATGTCGCGGTCGTGATAATGCTCCTCGAGCGCGATGATATAGGGCTTGGCCATTTCTTCTCTCCCGCGGCGTTTAACGTGTTGCCGTGCTTTTAACAGGCAAGCGGCCCGCTGTCACCGCATGTGGGACGCGTTCGGGCAGGGCAGGGTTGCGCCAATCTTCGCGGGCGGCCCTTGATCGGCGGGCGGCGCCGGGACAGATTGGGGGATGGATGATGACGGAACGCTGGTGACCCGGCGCAAGCGGCTGCTGTATCAAAGCCATCATCGCGGCACCAAGGAGAGCGACCTGCTGCTCGGGTCCTTCGCTGCCCGCTATCTCGAGGAATTTTCGGGTCCGCAGTTGGAGCGCTACGAGGCGCTGCTGGCGGAGAACGACACCCTGATCTTCGATTGGGTCTATCGCCGCGCGGCGCCGCCGGCAGCGGCGCAAACCGACGTGCTGACCTTGCTACTGAATTTCCGCTACGCGTCGTGACCGCGCCCGAGACTTTCTTCGCCGGCCCCGGCATGAGCCAGCGCCTCCTCGTCGCCAACGCGCCGGAAGGCCATGACGCCTTCCTGCTCGGCGGGCTGGTGGCGCGCGGCACGATTCCGCGCCTTCTCTATATCTGCCGCGACGATACCCGCATGGCGCGGCTCAAAGCGGCGCTCGCCTTCTTCCAGCCCGGCATCGAGGCGCTGAGCTTCCCGGCCTGGGATTGTTTGCCCTTTGACCGGGTCTCGCCCAATCCCGAGATCATGAGCCGGCGCATCGACACCCTGGCCAAGCTGGCCGAGGGCACCTCGGGCGCCCGCATCGTGCTGACCACGATCAATGCGGCGGTGCAACGCGTGCCGCCGCGCCAGCTCTTCGCCGAGCGCGTGCTGCACATTGCGCCGGGATCGCCATTGCCGCCCGACCGGCTGCGCGCCTTCCTCGAGCATAACGGCTATGTCCGCGCCGGTACGGTGCGCGAGGCGGGCGAATACGCGGTGCACGGCGGCATCGTCGATCTGTTTCCCGCCGGCGCGGCTGCGCCGCTGCGGCTCGATTTCTTCGGCGACAGCGTCGAAAACATCCGCGAATTCGATCCGCTGAGCCAGCGCTCCAGCGGCGCGCGCGATGCCGTCGATCTGCGCCCGACCAATGAGGTGCTGCTCGACGACAGCGTCATCAGCCGCTTCCGCTCACGCTACCGCGCCGAGTTCGGCGCCAAGGTGCAGGACGACCCGCTGTTTGAATCCGTCAGCGCCGGGCGCCGCCACGCCGGGATGGAGCATTGGCTGCCCTTATATTACGAGAGCCTGGAAACCATCTTCGATTATGTGCCCAACGCGGCGGTGGCGCTCGATCCACAGATCGAGGAGACGCGTGCAGAGCGTGTCGCCACCATCGCCGATTTCTATGCGGCGCGGCAGACCGCCGCAGATACCCCGCGCGGCGTGCTCGACACATCGCCGCTCTACCGGCCGCTGCCGCCGGGCTTGCTCTATCTCGACGATGCGGCCTGGGGAAAAATTCTGGGTACGCGCAAGGTCGCGCAGATCGCCCCTTTCGCCGCACCCGAAAGCGCCACGGTGTTCGATGCCGGCGCGGCGCCGGGTTACGATTTCTCAGGCGCGCGCGCCGATCCCAAGATCAATTTGTTCGACGCGGTCAAGGCGCGCATCGAAATCGAGCAAGCCGCCGGGCGCCGCGCCTTGATTCTCGCCTATAGCGCCGGCTCGGCCGAGCGGCTCGGCACGGTGATGAAGGATCACGGCATCGCGGCGCCAATGCCGGTGGCCGGTTGGGCCGCTTTCATCGATCTGCCGCCGCGCGCGCTGGGCTTGGCGGTACTGCCGCTCGAGCGCGGCTATGTCGCCGAGAGCACCGCCCTCATCACCGAGCAGGACATGCTGGGCGAGCGTCTGGCGCGGCCGGCTCGCCGGCGCACCAATCTCGATCACTTTGTTGCTGAGGTCTCGGCGCTCAACCCCGGCGATCTCGTCGTCCATGCCGAACACGGCATCGGCCGCTATGACGGCCTCGCCACCCTCGACGTGGCGGGCGCGCTGCACGATTGCCTGCGCGTCGTCTATGCCGGCGACGACAAGCTCTTCGTGCCGGTCGAGAATATCGAGGTGCTGTCGCGCTACGGCTCGGAGGATACGGCGGCGCAGCTCGACAAGCTCGGCGGCGTCGCCTGGCAGTCGCGCAAGGCGCGGGTCAAGGAGCGTATTCGCAACATCGCCGGCGAGCTGATTGCGATGGCGGCCGAGCGCCAGCTCCGCGAGGGCGAGGCGATGGCGGTGCCGGAAGGCCTCTACGACGAATTCGCCGCGCGCTTCCCCTATCCCGAGACCGAGGATCAGGAGAAGGCGATCCGCGACACGCTGGGCGATCTCGCCTCGGGCAAGCCGACCGACCGGCTGATCTGCGGCGATGTTGGCTTCGGCAAGACCGAGGTGGCGTTGCGCGCCGCCTTCGCCGCGGTGATGGCGGGGACTCAGGTCGCGGTGGTGGTGCCGACGACGCTGCTGGCGCGGCAGCATTTCCGCACCTTCAGCGAGCGCTTTCAGGGCCTGAAAGTCCGTGTCGAGCAGCTCTCGCGCTTCGTGCCGCCCAAGCGCGCCGAGCAGATCCGCGAGGATTTGAAGGAGGGCCGCGTCGATATCGTCATCGGCACGCATGCGCTGCTCGGCAAGTCGATCGGCTTCAAGCATTTGGGGCTGCTGGTGGTGGACGAGGAGCAGCATTTCGGCGTGGCGCAGAAGGAGCGGCTGAAGCGGCTGCGCGCCAACGTTCATGTGCTGACCCTGTCGGCGACGCCGATCCCGCGCACGCTGCAGATGGCGCTGGCCGGGGTGCGCGAGATGAGCATCATCGCCACGCCGCCGGTCGACCGCCTCGCGGTGCGCACCTTCGTCATGCCCTATGACCGCGTTGTCATCCGCGAGGCGGTGATGCGCGAGCTCAATCGCGGCGGGCAATGCTTCTACGTCGTGCCGCGGATATCCGATCTTGCCGAGATTGCCGAGGAGTTGCGGCTGCTGGTGCCCGAGGTCCGCGTCGCCGTCGCTCACGGCAAGATGTCGCCGCTCGCCTTGGAGAAGGTGATGGGCGAGTTCGACGCGCGCAACTCCGACATCCTGCTTTGCACCGACATCGTCGAATCCGGTCTCGACATCGCCACTGCCAATACCCTCATCGTCCACCGCTCCGACATGTTCGGCCTGGCGCAGCTCTATCAGCTGCGCGGCCGCATCGGCCGCGGCAAGATCCGCGCCTATGCCTTCCTGACCTTGCTGCCGGGCAAGCTGCTCGCCGCCACCGCCGAGCGCCGGCTCGAGGTCATGCAGACCCTTGACCAGCTCGGCGCCGGTTTCACCCTCGCCAGCCACGACATGGACATTCGCGGCGCCGGCAATCTGCTCGGCGAGGAGCAATCGGGCCATATCCGCGAGGTCGGCGTCGAGCTCTACCAGCATCTCTTGGAAGAGGCGATCGGTGCCGCGCGCGGCGGCGCCGAAGCGGCGCCCGACGATTGGACGCCGCAGATCGCCATCGGCAGCTCGGTCCTGATCCCCGAGGCCTATGTCTCCGATCTGAACGTGCGACTCGGGCTCTACCGCCGTATCGCCACCCTGGTCGACCGCGCGGCGATCGACGCCTTCGCCGCCGAGCTGATCGACCGCTTCGGCACGCTGCCGGCCGAGGTCGACAATCTGCTGGAGATCATCGCGATCAAGAATCTCTGCCGCGAGGCGGGGGTGGAGCGGGTCGAGGCCGGCGCCAAGGGCGCGGCGCTCACCTTCCGCAAGAATCTCTTCGCCAACCCGGCCGGCCTCGTCAGCTATATCGCGAGCCAGGCGGGGGCGGTGAAGCTGCGCCCCGATCAGCGCCTCATCGTCATCCGCGATTGGGACGACACCCGCGCGCGGTTGAAGGGGATCGAGGCGCTGCTGACGCGACTCAAGGAGATCGCTGCCGGCGGCCTGCCACCGAGCCCGGCTCCAGGAAAAGCCAACGCCCCGGCGCGATAAGCATGGTGCAGCCCACAAATATTTTGTGTCATGCCCGGCCTTGTGCCGGGCATCCACGTCTTGGGATATTTCAGTAAGTCGTGGATGGCCAGGACAAGCCCAGCCATGACAGCAAGATATTGAAGTTAGCCCGCCGCTTTCGCGCCGGCGCCGCCGCCGTTCTCGACGAGATCGAAGACCGGAAAGAAGAATTGCGGCTCCTGCGCGCCGGAAATCGCATATTGCCCAGCAAAGATGAAGCAGGGCACCGCGTTGATACCGAGCCGCCTGGCGCCCGCATCGTCGGCCTGGATCTCGGCGCGGTCGCGGCTCGAGCCGAGGAACTTCGCCGCCTCGCTGGCATCGAGCCCGGCCTCGCCGGCGAGGGTGGCCAGCGTGTCGCGGTCGCCGATATCCTTGCCGGCGAGGAAATAGCCATCGAACAGGCGGTCGACCAGCGCATCGGCGTGGCCGGCGCGATCGGCGAAGCGGATTAGCCGGTGTGCATCGATGGTGTTGGGCGTGCGCTGGATGCGCTCGAAGGCGAAGGGAATGCCGACGGTCTCGCCGGCGGCGCGGATGCTGTCATAAACTCGGGTTGCATGCGCCTTGCTGCCGAATTTTGCCGCCAAATAGTCGGCGCGCGCCATGCCCTGGGCCGGCATCTCGGGGTTGAGCTGGAACGGCCGCCATGTGATGTCGCTGTTCAGGCCCGGCCGCTCCGCCAGCGCGCGCTCGAGGCGCCGCTTGCCGATGAAGCACCAGGGGCAGATCACGTCGGAGACGATGTCGATATGCATGCGCGGATTATAGCATAGCTTGACGCTGTTCCACGCGCGCTTAAGGTTAAGTCGGGGAGGGCGCGCGGACGATGATGCCGGGCATTTACGACGAGCCGCATCTGGCGCGCGGACCGGCGAATTTCGCCGCGCTGACGCCGCTCTCCTTTCTCATCCGTGCCGCATCGGTTTATCCCGACAAGATCGCTGTCATTCACGGCGATCTTCGCTTCAGCTATGCCGAATTCTTCGTGCGCTGCTGCCGGCTCGCCGATGCGCTGCGCCGGCGCGGGGTGGGCAAGGGCGACACCGTCTCGGTGATGGCGCCCAACGTGCCGGCGCTGCTCGAGGCGCATTACGGTATCGCCATGGCGGGCGGCGTGCTCAACGCGCTCAACTACCGGCTCGATGCGCGGACGATAGCCTTCATCCTCGGCCATGCCGAGACCAAGGTCCTGCTCACCGACCGCGAATTTTCCTCGACCATCGCCGAGGCGCTGACGCTTTCGCCGCGCAAGCCGCTGGTGATCGACATCGACGATCCGCTTTACGAGGGCGGCACGCTGCTCGGCGAGATGGACTACGAAGCTTTCCTCGCCACCGGCGCCGCCAATGCGCTCTTCGATCTCCCCGCCGATGAATGGGACGCCATCGCGCTCAACTACACCTCGGGCACCACCGGCAATCCGAAGGGCGTCGTCTATCACCATCGCGGCGCGTTCCTCAATGCCTTCGGCAATGTGCTGGTGGTCGGGCTCACGCCGGAATCCTCGTATCTCTGGACGCTGCCGATGTTCCATTGCAATGGCTGGACCTTCACCTGGGCGGTGACCGCGGCGGCGGCGACGCATGTCTGCCTGCGCCGCGTCGATCCGGCGCTGATCTTCGAGACGATCGTCCGCCACCGCATCACCCATATGTGTGGCGCACCCATCGTGCTCAATCTTCTCGTCCACGCGCCCGACAGCGTGAAGCGCAAATTCGACCGCCCGGTCGAGGTCGTCACCGGCGGCGCGGCACCGCCTTCGGCGATCATCGCCAATATGGAGCGCATGGGCTTTCGCGTGTGCCACGAATACGGACTGACCGAGAGCTACGGCCCGGCTACTTATTGCGCGATCCAGCCTGAATGGGAGGGGCTGCCGGTTGCCGAGCGCGCGGCGCTGCTGGCGCGCCAGGGCGTGGCGAAGCCGACGCTCGACGCGGTGCGGGTCGTCGATCCCGCCACCGGCGCTGACGTGCCGGCGGATGGCGGCGCCATCGGCGAGCTTTGGCTGCGCGCGAATACGCTGATGAAGGGCTATCTCAAGAACAAGGCGGCGACGGAAGACGCCTTCGCCGGCGGCTGGTTCCACACCGGCGATCTCGGCGTCGTCCATCCCGACGGCTATATCGAGGTCAAGGACCGCGCCAAGGACATCATTATTTCCGGCGGAGAGAATATCTCGTCGCTGGAGGTGGAGGAGGTGCTCTACCGCCATCCCGCGGTAATGGAGGCGGCGGTGGTGGCACGGTCGGACGAGAAATGGGGCGAGGTGCCCTGCGCCTTCGTCACCTTGAAGCCGGGCGGCGCCGCTACGGCGGAGGACATCACGGTGTTTTGCCGCGCCAACCTCGCCCATTTCAAGATTCCGCGCCGGATCGTCTTCGGTCCCTTGCCCAAGACCTCGACCGGCAAGATCCAGAAATACGTCCTGCGCGAGCAGGCGCAGAGCGTGAAGGTCTAGCGCATGACGTCATTCAGCCTTACCGGCAAGCGCGCGCTGGTCACCGGAGCCTCGCGCGGCTTGGGATTGCATTTCGCGCGGGTTTTGGCCGAAGCCGGCGCCGATGTGGCGCTGCTGGCGCGTGACCGCATGGCGCTCGAAGTCGCGGCGAAGGATATCGCCAAGACTGGCCACCGCGCCGTGGCGGTGGAATGCGACGTGACTAAGGGCGACAGCGTGCGTTTAGCTATCGCCGTGACCTTCGAGGCGCTCGGCGGCATCGACATTCTGATCAACAATGCCGGTATCGCGATTTCAAAACCGCTGCTCGAGCACAGCGAGGCAGATTGGGACAAGGTGCTCGACACCAACCTCAAAGGTGCCTGGCTGATGGCGCAGACCTGCGCCGCGCGCTGGATCGCGGCGAAGCAACCCGGTCGCATCGTCAACATCGCCTCGCTGCTGGCGCTGCGCACCGCGCGCAACGTGGTCTCCTATGCCGCCGCCAAGGCAGGGCTCGTCCATCTGACCCATACCCTGGCGCTCGAACTCGGCCGCCACGGCATTGCCGTCAACGCGTTGGCGCCGGGCTATGTCGAGACCGACATCAACCGCGACTTCCTGGCGAGCGAGGCGGCGAAGCCGATGCTCGGCCGTATTCCGCTGGGTCGCACCGGCCTGCCCAAGGATCTCGACGGCGCGCTGCTGCTGCTCGCCTCGGATGCGGGCGCCTATATCACCGGCGCCGTCATCCCGGTCGATGGCGGCCATGGCGTTGGCGGCATCTGACGCTCATGGACCCGTGGAAAAAATCGCTGCTCGGCCTGCTGCGGCGCAAATCCATGTATAGAACAAACCTGAAGCTGCATCGCCGCGCGCTGGCCGGGATGGGCGTCGGCTGCTATGGCCCAATGGAAGAGACCGGCGAGCTGCGCTTTCTCGAAAATCTGCTGCCGCAATTGCCGCCCAATCCGGTCATCCTCGATATCGGCGCCAATCGCGGCGCCTATGCGGCGGCGATCATGCGCCTCAGGCCCGACGCAATGCTGCACGCTTTCGAGCCGCATCCGCGGATCTATCCCGCACTCGTCGCCGAGGCGAAGCGGCTGGGCTTCGCCGCGCATAATCTTGGCTGCGGCGCCGAGGCGGGACTCGCGCAGCTCTTCGACGCCGCGACCGGCAGCGGCGAGGGCGCCAGCCGGTCGCAAGCGGTCGCCGCCGCCACCATGGCTGCGCCCGAGGCGCACGCGATCGAGGTGGTGGCGCTCGACCCTTTTCTCGACACGCTCGGCATCGACGCAGTCGCCTATATGAAGATCGACGTCGAGGGCTACGAGCTCGACGTGCTGCGCTCGATCGGCCGCCGCATCGCTCGGAACAAGCTCGGCTGCATCTCCTTCGAGTTCAACGTGATGAATCTGGTGACGCGAGTGTTCTTGAAGGATTTCATCGCGATCCTGCCGGGCTGGTCGTTTCATCGCCTGCTGCCCGACGGTCTCGCGGCGATGGGCGACTACGATCCGCTGAGCTGGGAGCTCTTCGGCTGGCAGAACATCGCGGCCTTCCCGCCGGGGACATCGCTGCGCGCTATTTGACGCAGGCCGGCACGCCCCGCGCCATTTGATTTTCCCCGCCGGGTTTCGCATTGTGTCGCCCATGAAGCCCGATGTCCTCGCCGCCACGCCGCTCTATGCCCCGGTCATGGAGCAGCTGCAATCCCGCTACACGGTCCACCGCCTGTTCGAGGCTGACGACCGCGCCGGCTTCCTCGCCCGCGTCCAGGACAAGACGACCGCCATCGCGACATTCGGCGGCGCGATGGATGCGAAGCTGATGGACGCGCTGCCCAAATTGAAGCTGATCGCCTGCATGAGCGTCGGCGTCGACAATGTCGATCTCGTCGCTGCCAAGGCGCGCGGCATCCAAGTCACCAACGCGCCCGACGTGCTGACCGACGACGTCGCCGACATCGCCATCGCGTTGCTGATCGGCGTCGCGCGCAATATCGTTCAGGCCGACCGCTATCTCCGCGCCGGCCATTGGGTGGCCAAGAGCTCGATGCCGCTCGCCTCGAAGCTCGCCGGCTCGACCATGGGCGTGCTGGGTTTGGGCCGCATCGGCCTTGCCATCGCGCAACGCGCCGAGGCGCTCGGCGTCAAGATCGCCTATCACGGCCCGCGCCAGAAGGCGGGGGTGAAGTACCGCTTCTACGCCGATCTGGTCGAGATGGCGACGGATGTCGATTACCTGATGGTCGCCTGTCCCGGCGGCGAGGCGACGCGGCATCTGGTCAACGGCCAGGTCATCGCGGCGCTCGGCGAAAAGGGCGCCATCATCAACATCGCGCGCGGCTCGGTGATCGACGAGACGATGCTGGTTGCCGCCCTGACCGCCGGCAAGCTGCGCGGCGCCGGGCTCGACGTGTTCGCGAACGAGCCACGCGTGCCGGCGGAATTGATCGCGCTCGATAACGTGACGCTGCTGCCGCATATCGGCAGCGCCACCCATGCGACGCGACGCGCCATGGGCCAGCTCATGCTCGACAATCTGGCGGCGTTTTTCGCCGGCCAGGCGCTGCTGACACCGGTGGTGTGAGAGACTCAGCCCGGCCCTTTATCCGGCCCGCTCCCGAGTCGCGCCGGGGCGTTGCGCCGCTCGATCTCGAGCAGCAGCGCGCTGTGGTCCAAGGCGCCATGGCCATGCGCGACGAGGTCCTTGAACAGCTCCAGCGCCTTTTCGGCAAAGGGCAGCGTCAGCCCGGCGGCGTTCGCCGCGTTGACGATGTTGGTACAATCCTTGACCTGGTGATCGGCCGGGCCGCCCGGCGTAAAATCCCGTAAAATCATGCGCTTACCGTGCAGATTGAGGACCCGGCTCTGGGCGAAGCCACCCATGATCGCCTCGCGCACCGCTTCCGGATCGGCACCCCCAGCCGCCGCCAGCAGCAGCGCCTCGGCGACGGCGCCGATGGTGACGGCAACGATCGCCTGGTTGCACAGCTTGGCGAGCTGCCCCGAGCCCACCGGACCGACCAGCAGCGGCGATCCCATCGCAGCGAAGACCGGCTTAGCGCGATCGATATTGGCCGCATCGCCGCCGACCATGATGGCGAGCTGGCCCGCATCGGCGCCAACCGTGCCGCCGCTCACCGGCGCGTCGAGATAGGCGATCTGCCGAGTCGCAAGGCGCTTTGCCTGATCGCGCGCGGTATCGGGCGCGCTCGAGCTCATATCGATGAAAAGAGTCCCGGGGCGCATCGCCGCCGCGGCACCCGATTCGCCGAACAGCACCAACTCGACGCTGGGTCCGTTGGCCAGCATGGCAATGACGATATCGGCCCCGCTCACCGCCTCGGCGGGGGTGGCAGCGACCGTCGCGCCGGCCTGAACCAGCGCCGCGGCCTTGGCCCGGCTGCGGTTCCAGGCGGCGAGGGGGAAGCCGTCGGCGAGCAGGTTCCGCGCCATGCGGCTGCCCATCAAGCCGGTGCCGAGAAATCCGATGCGCGCACTCACAGCCGCCCTCCGCCCGCGTTAACCCTTGCTAACCATTTCTTTACCATAACGGCCTCACGATTCGTGCTCGGGGAAGTCAACGCCAAGGGGAACACCGATGCGCCATATTGCTCTGATCCGACTCGATCCGATGTGGAATCCATGGACGGTGCCACGCGTGCGCAGACGCACGGCGACATCCGCCGCCGGCTCGCTGGTCGAGCGGTGGCTCAAGCGCCGCCAGCCCACCGCCTTCCAGCGCTGCCTCGCCATTCACATCCTCAACGCGACCTACAAAAAAGACGTCAAGGACATCGCCGCCTAATCCGGATCCGGCGCGCTGCGTAGCTGTCGCGTCGGCGCGCCGATTGCGGTGACGAAGCCGCCTGCCAGCAGTGCCGCGAAGATAGTCTCGAAATGCGCCGCGGCACCCGGACGCCCGGCGCCTTCGAACCAGTTCTGATCGATCAGCGAGGCGAGGGCGGGATGGCCGAGCTCGCTCTCCCACAGCACGCCGAGCATCGAGGCCATCGCCTCCTCGCGGTCGCGCGCCAGGCCGAACAGGGTCTGCGCCCGGATCGCGCGTGCGGTATCGCCGGTCTCGGGGCCGGGGCCATGGCCGAAATCGACTCGGTGACGCCGCGCCGGCGCCGCGAGCTGGAAATGCGCCACCTCATGCACCAGCACATAGGCCTCGGTGCCATGGCACAGCGCGGTGCCGTCCCACGACACCGCATAGGTTTCGCGCGGCGATCCGGGCCCGATGGCCATGCAAAAACTTACCGCAAGATGAATTGATTCCTGGTGATTCCTCAACTCGTTTTCGCCGCTCGCGCGTGTCGCCAATTCGGGCCGCGCCAGGCGCTGGAACACCGCGCGGACCGGCCCCGGCGCGAGGCTGGCGTCGAAACACGCGAGTGTCGCCGGGATTTCGCCATCGGTGAGCGGAGTCAGGATCATGGCGGCAGGTCATAGCACTCAGCCATGCAGCCGGTCGATGGCGCAAACCACGCTGGGCTAAAGTCGCCTTGCTCCCGCTGCCGGTACCGGCAGGGTCTGGCCCAATAACGTGTCGCTGACGAGCAATGTCTGTCCCCGCTCGGCCAGTCGTTGCGCCGCGTTGCGGTCATTCAGCAGGGGCGAGCGCACGAAATAGAATGGCCGACGCGCCGCACCCGGCCGCGTCACCAGCTCCGCCGCGATGCCGTCGTGCTGCAAGGTCACGACCAGCTTTTTTGCATAGCTTTCAATGTTATAAGCGCCGAACTGTACCCAATATTTCACCGGCGCCGCAGCCTCTTGCGGCGAGGTTGGCCGGGTATAAACCGCCTCGGCTTTCGCCTCGCCATCGCGATGCAGCAGCGGATCGATGTTCAGCGCGGTTTGCGCCTTGGCCAGCGCCGCCGCGGCGCGGTCGCGATCGGCATTGCCGGCCGAGCGCACCCGGTAATAAACCCCGTCATCGCCGGTGGTGCGCGTGACTTGGGCGGTAATTTGTTGATCCGATAGTAATTTTTTCATCCGCTCGGCAGCGGGAACACCGCGAAAGGCGCCGTACTCGACCCAATAGCCCGGCCGGGCGGCAAGGCCGGGCGGGGTTTCGCGTCCCGCCGCCGGGTTGATCGGTGCCAGGGTTTGCGCTGCTTGCGGTGCGGCGATAGCGGGTGTCACCTCAACTTGAGGAGACGGGCTGGGCGGCAGTGGCGCGTGCATCGGCGGAGCTGGCGGCATGGCCGGCGGCACCGGCGCCGCGGCAAAATTCGGGTTGGCTGCCGGCGCTTGCGGGGACTCGATGGCGGGTGGTGGAATCGGCGTGGTTTGTGCCAGCGGCGCCGTCGGAGCGGTGGTTTCCGCATGCGGTCCGGGGCCGTAGCTGATGCCGGGGAAGTCATCGAAATAGATCGCGCCGAACACGCCGAGTACGACGATGAACAGCACGCCGAGCAGCAACGCGGCGCCGACCGCGCCGTGCCGCCGGCCGCGATCCTCGTTCAGCCCGCCATGCAGTGGGGGCGGCGCTGGCGCGAGTGCTGTCGGTCGTGATGGTGCCAAACTGCCGTCCTAACTTCCGTGCGGAGCCCCGACGCGTGGGCGGGCAGAATTTCGCGAAATTTAACATGCAGGTCGGAACGCCGCGATTCACAAACGTCACAAAACCAGTGCCGACTCGTTGTTGGACCTGTTGATATCGAGGATAACTCGCTCCGGGCGCGTCGCCGGACCCGCCGGCGAGACGGACCGGGCCGCGCTTTCTGCCCACTTATGCCGCCGACCGGAGCCGTGGGGAGAGCAAAAATCCCCAGCTTTGTAGGGGTTTAGCGGTCGGGCCGGTGGTTGCGGATCGTGGGACGTTGGGGCAGAGTGTCGCGCTATCGGCCGGTTGGATGACGCGCACACGAAAAAAGGAGGGCGCATGGCATCGAGAGCGGCGGGTATGACGATGGGCAATGCTTCGGCGGCCAGCGCAGAGCGGCTCAAGGATCTGGCGCGGCGCTGCCGCGAGTTGGCTGAGTTGACGGCGGTGCCGGAGGTGACGCGCGAATTGGAGCGTATCGCCCAGGCGCTGGAGAGCGGAGCGGGTTCGGACGAACCCGAGTAAAAATCGAGCGCGGAAAAATCCGCGTCGCGGGGCTGGTGGTTGGGTGAAGGCCTAGGGGAGTTCATCGTTTTGCAGCCGACCAATGTTGCCGCGCCCGACTATTTCCATAAGGTCGTCGATTGCCAATGGGCTTGCCCGGCGCATACGCCGGTGCCGGAATATATCCGCATGATCGCCGCCGGGCGTTACGGCGACGCCTATATGGTCAATTGGCATTCCAACGTCTTCCCCGGAATTCTCGGCCGCACCTGCGATCGCCCCTGCGAGCCCGCCTGCCGACGCGGCCGGGTGGAGAAGGAGCCGGTCGCGATCTGCCGCTTGAAGCGCGTCGCCGCGGACAACAAAGAAGACATCCGCGCTCGGCTTCCCCACGCACCGAAGGGCAACGGCAAGCGCGTGGCGCTGGTCGGGGCGGGACCGGCCTCGCTTACCGTGACGCGCGACCTCGCGCAACTCGGCTACGCGCTCGTCATCTACGATGCCGATGCGCGCGCCGGCGGCATGATCCGCAGCCAGATCCCGCGCTTTCGCCTGCCCGAGACCGTTATCGACGAGGAGGTCGGCTATATCACCGGCATCGGCGGCATGGAGCTGCGCTTGGGCCAGCGCATCGACAGCCTGAAGGCGCTGCTCGCCGAGAACTACGATGCGATCTTCGTCGGCTCGGGCGCGCCGCGCGGCCGCGAGCTCGACATTCCCGGCCGGAAAGAGGCCGCCGCCAATATCCATATCGGCATCGACTGGCTCTCGAGCGTCTCCTTCGGCCACGTCACCCGCATCGGCAAGCGCGTCATCGTGCTCGGCGGCGGCAACACGGCGATGGATTGTTGCCGGACGTCTCGCCGGTTGGGCGGGGAAGAGGTGAAGGTGATCGTGCGCTCCGGCTTCGAGGAGATGAAAGCGAGCCCGTGGGAAAAAGAAGACGCCATGCACGAGGACATCCCGATCCTCAATTACCTCGTGCCGAAATCATTCAGCCACGACAACGGCAAGCTGACCGGCGTGGTGTTCGAGAAGGTCGAGGCGAAATTCGACGATAAGGGCAAGCGCAGCCTGGTGCCGACCGGCGAGCCCGACCAGCGCATCGAATGCGACGACGTGCTGGTGGCGGTTGGGCAGGAGAACGCCTTCCCCTGGATCGAGCGCGACATCGGCATCGAATTCGACAAGTGGAACATGCCCAAGGTCGATCCGAAGACCATGCAGTCGACGCTGCCCAATGTATTCTTCGGCGGCGACGCCGCCTTTGGTCCGAAGAACATCATCTGGGCGGTGGCGCATGGCCACGACGCGGCGATCTCGATCGACAAGCTGCTGCATGGCGAGAACACCGCCGAGCGCCCGGCGCCGGAAATCGTCATCACCGGCCAGAAGATGGGCATCCACGAGTGGAGCTACGACAACGACATCTCCAACGATCTGCGCTTTAAAGTTCCCCACCGCGATAAATCGCTGGCGCTGAAGGACGTGAGGCTCGAGGTTGAGTTGGGCTTCGACCGCAAATTGGGATATCTCGAGGCTGAGCGCTGCCTCAATTGCGACATCGAGACCGTGTTCAACGCGCCGCTCTGCATCGAATGCGACGCCTGCGTCGACATCTGCCCGACCGATTGCATCACCTTTACCGCCAATGGCGAGGAGGGCGAGCTACGCACGCGGCTCACAGCACCCGCGCGTAATTTGACGCAAGACCTCTATATATCGCCAGAGCTCAAGACCCGCCGCATCATGGCCAAGGACGAAGACGTCTGCCTGCATTGCGGCCTCTGCGCCGAGCGTTGCCCCACCGGCGCGTGGGACATGCAGAAATTCCTCCTCGACATGGCACAGGCCGGACCCGCATGCCGCAACCGATAACCAGCACCAACGACTTCGTCGTCAAATTCGCCAACGTCAACGGCTCGGGCTCGGCCTCGGCCAATCTGCTCTTCGCCAAATCGGTGATGCGGATGGGCGTGCCGGTGGCGACGCGCAACATCTTCCCCTCCAACATCCAGGGTCTGCCGACCTGGTACGAAGTGCGCGTCTCGGGCGAAGGCCATCTCGGCCGGCGCGGCGGTGTCGATCTGATGGTGGCGATGAACCCGCAGACTTGGGCGCAGGACGTCGCCTCGATCGATGCCGGCGGCTACCTCTTCTATGACTCGACCAAGCCGATGCCGCCGTCGAAATTCCGCGAGGACGTCAACGTCATCGGCATGCCGCTGACCGAGATCTGCAACCAGAAATACAGCGATCCGCGCCAGCGCCAGCTATTCAAGAACATCATCTATGTCGGCGCGCTGGCAGCTCTGCTCGATATCGACGTCAAGGGGATCGAAAAGCTGATCGGCGAGCAGTTCCAGGGCAAGGACAAGCTGATCCAGCCCAATCTCGACGCGCTGCATATGGGCCATCGCTACGCCAAGGAAAGCCTAAAGCCGATCGGACTCAAGGTGGCGCCGTCCGACGCGGTCGGCGACCGCATCTTCATCGAGGGCAACGCCGCCGTCGCCTTGGGCGCGGTCTATGGCGGCGCCACCGTCGCAGCGTGGTATCCGATCACGCCCTCGACCTCGGTCGCCGAGGCCTTCCAGCGCTATTGCCGTCGCTATCGGATGGATTCAGCCACCGGTAAGGCGCGCTACGCCATCGTGCAGGGCGAAGACGAGCTTGCCTCAATTGGCATCGTCATCGGCGCCGCCTGGAACGGCGCGCGCGCCTTCACCTGCACCTCGGGACCGGGAATTTCCCTGATGCAGGAATTCATCGGGCTCGCTTATTTCGCCGAGATCCCGGCGGTCATCGTCGACGTGCAACGGGCGGGGCCGTCGACCGGCATGCCGACGCGCACGCAACAGGCCGACATTCTCTCCGCCGCCTATGCCAGTCACGGCGACACCAAGCATGTGCTGCTCTTCCCGGAAGACCCGCATGAATGCTTCGGCTTCGGCGCACTCGCCTTCGATCTCGCCGACCGGCTGCAGACGCCGATCTTCCTCATGCTCGATCTCGACATCGGCATGAACGAATGGCTGGCGAAGCCGCTGGTCTGGGACGATTCGAAGATGCTCGACCGCGGCAAGGTGATGGGATTCGACGCGCTCGAGGCCGGCGCCGATTTCGGCCGCTATCTCGACGTCGATGGCGACGGTATTCCCTATCGCACCTTGCCCGGCACGCATCCCAATCGCGGCGCCTATTTCACCCGCGGCACCTCGCGCGACCGCTATGCGCGATACACCGAGGAAGGGCCGGCCTATGTCGACAACATGCAGCGGCTGCTGCGCAAATTCGAGACCGCGAAAAAACTGGTGCCGCCGGCGATCAAGCAGCCGGCGAAGACTCCGACGCGCAACGGCGTGATCTATTTCGGCTCGACCTCGGCAGCGATGGGCGAGGCGCTTGGCGTGCTGGAAGCCCTAGGCGTCGCGCTCGACGCGCTCAGGGTGCGGGGATTTCCCTTCGGCGCCGAGATCGCCGAGTTCATCGCCGCGCATGAAAAAGTATTCGTCGTCGAGCAGAACCGCGACGCACAGTTGCGCACGCTTATTGTCACGGAAGAAGGCGTCGACCCCGCCAAGCTTATCCCGGTTCTGCATTACGACGGCACGCCGATCACCGAGCGCTTCATCACCGCGACGATCTTGGGATTGCTGCGCGCCGAAAAACCCCTGCGTGAGGTGGCGTCATGACCTATCTGGCCAAGCCGAAGCTGCATCATCCGAATCTGCCGACCAACAAGCTCGGATTCACCCACCGCGATTACGAGGGCGCGGTCTCGACGCTGTGCGCCGGCTGCGGCCATGACTCTATTAGTGCGGCGATTATTCAAGCCTGCTTCGAGCTCGATTTGCCGCCGCACCGCATCGCCAAGCTGTCGGGCATCGGCTGCTCGTCGAAGACGCCGACTTATTTCCTCGGTAATTCACATGGGTTCAATTCCGTCCATGGCCGCATGCCCTCGGTGCTGACCGGCGCCAATTTGGCCAATCGCGACCTCATCTATCTCGGCGTCTCCGGCGACGGCGACAGCGCCTCCATCGGCCTCGGCCAGTTCGCCCATGTGCTGCGCCGCGGCGTCAACATGGTCTATATCGTCGAGAATAACGGCGTGTACGGCCTAACCAAGGGCCAGTTCTCGGCGACCTCGGATAAGGGCTCGAAATCGAAAAAGGGCGTCACCAACATGGACGCGCCGATCGATCTGGTCGGCATGGCGCTGCAGCTCGGCGCCACCTATGTCGGCCGTAGCTTCTCCGGCGACAAGGCGCAGCTGGTACCGCTGATCGCCGGCGCCATCCACCATCACGGCGCCGCCTTCATCGACGTGATCTCGCCTTGCGTCGCCTTCAACAACCATCTTGGCTCAACCAAGAGCTTCGATTACGTGCGCGAGCATAACGAGGCGGTCAACCGGCTCGATCTGATAGAAGGCCGCGATCCGATCACCGCCGATTACGCGCCCGGCACGGTTGAAAGCGTGACCCAGCATGATGGCTCGGTGCTGCGCCTGCGCAAGCTGCATCCCGATTACGACCCGGCCGAGCGGCTCTCGGCGATGACCTATCTGCAGGAGCGTCACGCGGCGGGCGAGATCGTCACCGGCCTGCTCTATGTCGATCCCGATTCGCACGATCTGCACGATCATTTCGAAACGGTCGACCGCCCGCTCAACGAATTGGCCGAGGCCGAGCTGGTGCCGGGCAATGCCGCGCTGCAAAAGCTCAACGCCAGCCTACGCTAGGGCCGCGGAGCGGCGGTTTCATCCACCGCCGCGGTTTTTTTTGAGGATAGCGGGGATAATTCGTTCCGGAGGAACGAATTATCGCGTCGCGACGCCAAGCCGACGCGCGATTTAAGCATTACGTAAGAAATCGCGGCGATTATTACCGCCAGCTTAACGCGGCGACCGGCACCCCATCCATGCGCAAGCCAACCCTGACCTTCGCGATCCTCAGCGCTGTCATTCTGCTGATCGCGGGATCGTTGATCTCCTATGCCGACCGGCTCCATGCCGTGACGCAGCAGAGCGAGGCGGCCGAGCGCGACAATGCCGTCTTCGCGCGCGTCTTCGCCAATGGCGCCTCGGCCGAATTGAAGGATCTGATCGCGAGCTCCGGCGGCGCCGATGCCGCGGTACTCCGCCTCGACCCGACCGTTGCCGTCCTGCGCGAGCGCGCCGAGCAGGCGATGCGCGGCTCGACGGTGACGCGGATCGACATCGTCGACCGCGCCAAGCGCACCATCTTTTCGACCGAGCCGGCCGCGATCGGCGCGGTCAATCCGAATGAGCCCGGCATCGCCCAGGCCCTGGACGGCCATGTCGGCAGCCGCATGATCGAGCCTGGCGCGGGGTCGAGCGACACCCCGCCGGCGCACGACGTCGTCACCAGCTTCGCCCCGATCGCCGATCCGGGATCGCCGGCGCAGGTCGAGACCGTGCTGGCGGTATCCTCCGACGTGACGTCCGAGCTCGACGAGCTTGAGCAGTTCCATCACGACATGATGCTGGTGATCTGGGTCGCCTTCGCCGGCATCTATCTCGGGCTGGTGTGGATCGTCTGGCGCAGCAACCGCGCCGCATCGCGACAGCACGAGACCAATATCAAGCTTGCCGCCGCCATCGCGCGCAGCGAAGCCTCGAACCAGTCCAAGAGCGACTTCCTCGCCAATATGAGTCACGAACTGCGCACGCCGCTCAACGCCATCATTGGCTTTTCCGAGATCATGAAGAGCGAGCTGCTCGGCCCGGTCACCGTGCCGGCCTATCGCGACTATGTCGGCAACATCCATGATTCGGGCGTGCATCTGCTGTCGATCGTCAACGACATCCTCGACATGGCCAAGGCCGAAGTCGGCAGCGTGCCGTTCGAGCGCGAGGAGATCGACCTGAAGGACGTGCTCGATCAATCCGCCGCGATGATGGAGGAGCGCGCCGCCGCAGCAGGCCTCAGCCTGACGCTCGACGTGCCGGCGGAGATCGGCACCGTCGTCTCCGACAAGCGTCGCCTCAAGCAGATCCTGCTCAATCTGCTGTCGAACGCGATCAAATTCACCCCGGCCGGCGGCAAGGTGACGCTGACCGCGCGGCGCATCCTCGACAAGGTGGCGATCGAGGTCGCCGATACCGGCGTCGGCATCGCCGAGGAAGACATGCCGACGGCGCTGGCGCCGTTCGGCCAAGTCGATTCATCGCTCGCTCGCAAGCACGAGGGCACTGGCCTTGGCTTGCCGCTGGCGCGGAAATTCGTCGAGCTGCTCGGCGGCACGTTCCACATCGAAAGCCGCAAAGGTGCCGGCACCCGTGTCGGCCTGATGTTGTCAGTGTCGCGGCCCGAGCTCGGCGACGCGGCACTCGCCCAGGACGCTAAGACCCGCGCAGCCGCGACTCAAAGCCGCGTCGCCTAATTGTCGAGCCGGCCGAGAATGAAGGTCCGACCGCGCACGATCGGCAGGTAAGCCGGAATCTGATCCGCGCTCATCTCGCCCGGCCACACCAGTAGCACGTAATCGTAAGCCGGCGCGTCGGCCATCGTGGGCGTCGCGGTAAAGAGCTGCCGATAGGGCTCGCGATAAAACAGCAGATCGCGGCCGCGCTCGGCGAAGAGCGAGGGGATCAGCGCGCCGCGCAGGCTGACCGCGAGGCTGGCGATATGCGCGAGCGGCGGGTGTGCGGCGAAATCGACCGAATTGGGATCGGTCTCTAGCGGCAAGAGCTTGGCGCCCTGCGGCAGCAGCGCGAAGGCTAAGCGATATTCGGCGAAATCGGCCTGCCAGAGTCCCCATTGCGCCACCAGCACGATCCAGCGCAGCAGAAAAATTCCGAGGATCAGCGCCTCGGCTGCATAGCGGCGTGGCGCGGTATGAGGCCGCCAGGACAGGCTGCCGGCGAGTACCAAGGCGAAAACCGAGGGTAGGCGGTAATCGACAAAGCTGCCTTCGCCCAATTGATGCGGCAGCAAGATGAAGGCGAGGCCGAGCGCCGCCAGCACCGCCGCCATGCCGCGCCCGAGCTCTAGCCGCTTCAGGTTTAGCACCAGTAGCGCCAGCACCGCGATCAGGCAGATCAGATCGAAGCGCGGATTGGAAAAGCCGATCGCCGAGAGCAGCGCGGCCAGCTTTTGCATCGGCGGCGCGTAGCGGATGCCGCCCTCGACTCCCTCGCGTGGCATGAGGAAAAGGTAGATCGCCGCCGGAGCGGCGAGATGGCACAAGGGAGGCAGTTTCGGGCGCAGCACTGTCCAGCCGCGCCGTAAATCGTGCGTCGCATAGGCTAGCACCATCAGCGCATAGACCGCGCAGGCGAAGAGATGCGCCAGCAGGATGACGCTGGCGATGGCCGCGAAGGCGGGCAGGGCCCAGAGTCGCTCGTGCCAGCGCAGCCACGCCGCGAAGGCGCAGAGCGCCAATCCGATGCCAAAGCTCAGATTGACGAAGCCGAACAGCAACGGCCCGTTATAGGCGAACAGCGCCGCCGCCAGCGCGACATTCATGCCGGGCGGGCGCCGCGGGAACAGAACATGATTGAGGGCGAGTGCGCCGCCGAACAGGAGCAGCGCCGAGGCAGCGAGAAAGAGGCGCACCGAGATATCGACGCCGAGCACGGCATGGAACACCCAGACCCAGCCATCGAGCGCGAGGTTGGGCAGCAACCGCCAATCCACGCCGTAATATTGCGAAGCCCCCGGCGCACCGCCGCCGAACAGGACGTATTGCCGCGCGAGATGGCTCGGCAAATCGTAAAGCGGGATGTCGCGAAAAACGAAAAACGGCGCCGCCAGCAGCAGGCCGACCGCCGCCAGGATGATGCGCTCGCCGGTAAGATACGCTCTCGCCACGCGCTGTTCTTGACAGCGAAGCCGCGAGCGGTCAACCGCGACTCATCGCGCGCGAAAAAATTCTCGCGCTTGCCGCTTGGCGCTCTGCGGCGAAGCCAATATGCTGGGGATTATGGTTGAGATCGCCGCCGGCCCGCGCATCACGCTCGAAACCCTGCTCGCGCGCTATCCCAATACGGCCGCGCTGCGCGATGGCAAGCTCGCCTCGAATCTCATCGATTTCGCCTTCGACGACGTGAAACCCGCCAATAACGGCTTCAAGCCCTTCGTGCGGGAGCTGCGCTACGATTGCGGCGAGCTCGCCATCGTGACCTTCCTTCAGGCCAAGGCGGCGGGGAAGCCGCTGGTGCTGATGCCGGCCACCATCATGGGGCGCTTCCAGCAGGACACCATCGCCTATAACCACGATCGCGGCCCGCTGGCACCTGGCGATCTCACGGGGAAGCGCATCGGCGTGCGCGCCTATACCCAGACCACCGGTGCCTGGGTGCGCGGCATCCTGGAAGAGGAATACGGCGTCGATCTTGCTCGCGTTACTACGGTGATCTTCGAGGACCCGCACGTCGCCGAATACACCGATCCGCCCAATGTCGAGCGCGCCGCACCCGGCAAGACGCTCGAGGGCATGCTGCTGGCGGGCGAGATCGACGCCGCCATCTTCGGCCCGAACCTGCCGAAGCAGCCGGGATTTCGCCATCTCATCCCCGATCTCGAAGCATCGGTGCAGGCCTGGTACCGCAAGCACGCGATCGTGCCGGTCAATCATCTGATGGTGGTGAAATCGGCGCTGTCGCTGCAGCGGCCCGACGTCGTGCGGGAGCTTTACCGTCTGCTCGTCGTCAGCAAGCATGCCGCCGGGCCGCCCGGGCCGATCGACATGCAGCCCTTCGGCGTCGCGGCCCTGCGCCGCTCGCTCGAAACCATTATCGATTATTCCTGGCGCCAGAAGCTTATTCCGCACCGCATCGCGGTCGACGAGCTGTTCGACGACCACACGCGCGTGCTTGGCGCCTGAACGGGGACATTCCACGCATGATCATCGATTGCCACGGCCATTACACGACGGCACCCAAGGAGCTGGAGGAATTCCGCAGGCGCCAGCTCGCCGGCGAAAATCCGCGCAGCGATTCATTAAAGATCGGCGACGATGCTCTGCGCCAGAGCGTCGAGGGCGCACAGCTTAAATTGCAGCGCGAGCGCGGCACCGATCTCACCATCTTCTCGCCGCGCGCCTCGGCGATGGGCCACCATCTCGGGACGCCCGCCATCAGCGCGCAATGGTCGGCGCTGTGCAACGATCTGATCCATCGCCTGTGCAAGCTCTATCCGAAGAATTTCGCCGCGGTCTGCCAGCTGCCGCAATCGCCGGGCGTGCCGCCGAAAAACTCCATCGCCGAGCTCGAGCGCTGCGTTAAGCAGCTTGGCTTCATCGGCTGCAATCTCAATCCCGACCCGTCGGGCGGGATGTGGACTGACCCGCCGCTCACCGATAAATGGTGGTATCCGTTCTATGAGAAGATGGTCGAGTTCGACGTGCCAGCGATGGTGCATGTCAGCGGCTCGTGCAACCCCAACTTCCACGCCACCGGCGCCCATTACATCAACGCCGACACCACCGCCTTCATGCAGTTCCTCACCGCGGATCTGTTCAAGGATTTTCCGACATTGAAATTCATCATCCCGCATGGCGGCGGTGCGGTGCCTTATCATTGGGGCCGCTATCGTGGGCTGGCGCAGGACATGAAGCGGCCGCCCCTGAAGGAGCTGCTGCTTGGCAACGTCTATTTCGACACCTGCGTCTATCACCAGCCCGGCATTGATTTGTTGCTCAAGGTCATCCCGGTCGAGAACATCCTGTTCGCCTCGGAGCTGTTGGGCGCGGTCAGGGGCATCGATCCCGAGACCGGACAGAATTACGACGACACCAAGCGCTATATCGATGCCTCGACATTGGCGGCGGCCGATAAGCGCCGGGTCTTCGAGGGCAATACGCGGAAGGTGTTTAGCCGGCTGCGCGCGGACTGAGCCGTATGGGTTGACATCGGCGCGGCGACTGTCGACTGTCGCCTTCCAGCATGATCAAGAAATTCAGCGACCACGCGGCCAACGAGCGAACCTTCCTCGCCTGGGTCCGCACCGCCATCGCCTTGATGGCCTTCGGCTTCATCATCGAGAAATTCGATCTCTTTCTCGCGGTGATGGCGCCCAATTTTGCGCAAGCCTCGCACATCGTCAATCACCCGGGTTTCGGTCGTTGGGCGGGGCTCAGCATCATCTTGCTCGGGGTGGCGACGATCTGCATCGCGGCTACGCGGTTCATCCGCGCCGCGCGCGCCATCGAGAACGCAAAGCCGCAGCACGCCCCGGGCTTCGGCCCCGATATTGTCCTCGCCATCCTGCTCGTGCTCTTCGGCGTCGCGATCATCCTTTATATGTCCAACCTGGTCAGTTGATCGCGCCCGTTCGGCAGCTATGCGAGCAGGTAGGCGACAGCGAGTCCCTGCCACCGCGGCCCAGGTTGACGGTCATTCCCGATTATGTGACTAGTTCGGTCGGCCGCTCGACGAGGCGGCCTGCCGCGGGATGAGGCCTCGATGGGTTCTGAGCCTTCACCGATTACCGACGAGATGATTCAGGCCGGCTACGATTATTGGCTGTGCAAGCGCGGCGTCCGGGACATGCCGTCGCGCGTCGATCTCGACCCGGCCGAGATCAAGCGCATCCTGCCCAGCGTCATGCTCGTCGATGTCCTCGGCCCGCATCAGTACGCTACCGGCTGATTGGCACCAGCTGCGTCGTCGCGCATGGCATCAACGCCGCCGGCAAGACGTTCGACGAGGCGCTGAAGGATTACGACGCGCCCATGTCGTCGGGCTCTACGATCAATGCGTTGCCGAGCGGCGCCCGCTCTATTCGGAAAGTCTTTTCTTCCGCAGCAATGCCGCGGTCGATCGGCATCTGAAGGTGCTGTTCATGCCGTTATCCGCCGATGCCGTCACGGTCGGCATGGTCTTTGTCGTCCAGATCATCGAGTTCATCGATGAAACCATCCGCGACCGGCATTTCATCTCGACCAACCGGCACAAGGAGCTCACCCGCGCCTTGCTGTAGACGTAAGTCGATCCCCGCGGCGCTATGGAACGGCCGGCTGCGCGAGGCGTTACCTCTCATCACCATCTCGGATCAGGAGGATTCCATGAAGAGCTTCGCCATCGCCACCCTTACGCTGGCGCTCGTTACCGCCGCGGCCCATGCCCAGATGCCGCAGAATACAGGGGGCTCCGCTCCGCCGGGCTCGACCGCGATGGCCAATCCGTCGGGCGTTCCGGATGGAAAGCTGTCGCAAGCCGATCATAGTTTCATCACCAAGGCGGCCGGCGCCGGCCTTGCCGAGGTGAGCGAGGCGAAGATCGCGGTCAAGAACGCGAGCAGCCCCGATGTCCGGCAATTCGCCCAGCAGATGATCGCCGATCACAGCAACGTCAACCGTCAGTTGAAGCGGATCGCCATAGCCGAGGGGATCAAGATTCCATCGCGTCCTGGTCCGGCCGATCGTGCGGCCGCCGGTCGGCTGTCTCGCCTCAGCGGCGCCGATTTCGACATCGCCTATGTCGCGGACCAGGTGAATGCGCATCAGGACGCGGTTGAGCTGTTCAGCCAGGAGCGCCAGATGGGTTCCGATGCCCGACTGAAGGCCTTCGCGACCCAGACCCTGCCGACGCTGCAGAACCACCTCGCCATGGTCAATCAGCTCGCCGGCAATGCGGCGAACCAGCGTCCGAGCGCCTCGTCGATGGCGCCTCCGGCGACGGGCGGCCAGCCGCAACAATAGGCCCGACTTCGGCCGGGCGGGACCGACCCGATGGGTTAGGACGTGCGTGGCGGATGGGGTGGGATTCGAACCCACGAGAGGCTTTCACCTCTGGCGGTTTTCAAGACCGCTGCCTTAAACCGCTCGGCCACCCATCCGCCCGCAAGCTACAACGATTGAGCTTCGCGCGTCGATGAGCTACCGGCGCACCGGAATCAGGGCGAGCAGGTCCAGGCCTCGATCTCGCATTTCTGGCCGGCATGGATGACGCAGGCGGTCAGCGCCGCCTTCTCAGCTTCGGCCTCGGTCGCTCCCTTGCCGGCGATGCCGGCGCCGCTGCCCGCCACGGGCGCCGCCACGGCGCCGCAGCTATGCGTCAATCGGATCGCGATCTTGCAATCGTCGCCATGCGCGGCGCAGTTGGTCAGCGCCACCTGGTCGGCCTTGGACGCGCTGTCCTGGTTATAGGCCCAGCCGGTGGCGCCGCTTTTCTTGCCATAGGCGATCGCGCCATAGGGCGCGACCGGGGTGGAGCGGGAATCCCACGTCCGCGACAGGTCGCCGCCCGGGCCGCAGCGCGAGACGCAATTGCCGGTGCATTCGCTCCGGCTGTTATAGGAATCGGCCGAGGACGGGCATGAGCCGGTGCAGTACTCGTAGCAATTATCCTGGGCCGCTGCCGGCTGCGCCGCCACGCCGAGGACGACGCCCAAGACCACAAGGAAAAGCCAGCGCGAATTCATGTCGGCGGTCTCCTATGGCGTGGCGCCGAGGCGCTTCAAACCCTGCTGCGCCTGTTCGGCAACGAACACGTCGCGGGTCGGATGGGCGGCGGCGATCTTTTGCGCCGCGCGGTAATCGGCAATCGCCTCGTCGCGCTGACCCTTTTGTTCATAGGCGAGGCCGCGGCTGCCATAGGCATCGGTCAAGTCGGGCTTGAGCGATATGGCCTGGGTCTCGTCGAAGATCGCCTTGTCGTAGAGGCCCTTGTGGAAATAGGCATCGCCGCGCTTGTAGTAGGCGTCGGCATAGCCCTCATTGCTCTCCTGGCCCGCCGATTCAATCACCGCCGTGCAACCGGCGATGCTGAGCTCGGGATTTTTGTCTACGCAATGGTGCCAGTTATCGACGCGGCCCTGCGCCCATGCCGGCAGCGCGACGAGCAGAAAGGCCATGCCGAGCAAAATCCGACGCATGATCCAATTCCCAGTTTTGAGTGAGGTGGCGTTCACGTTGCGCGAAATTTAATCGCGGCGTGAGTCCCATCGCAGAACGGCTTGTTCTTGGAGGCACCGCAGCGGCACAGCGTCACCCGGTTGCGGATTTCATAGTGATAATCGTTTTCCTCGGAGATCACCGCGATGCCGCCGCGCAGCCAGAGCGGCCCGCTGCATTGCTGCGCCGGGTCCTCCACGAGGCCGATCGAGATCGGCAGCTTGGGCTCGATTGGCTTGCCGGTCGCCTTGTCCCAGGCGACGAGCCGCCCCGCCGGGCACTCCGCCACCTGTTGCAGGAACATTGCTTTCACTTTCGGATCGTCGGTCTGCGCCACCTGGTTCCACACCTGTCCGTGCGGGTCGCAAAACCGCCCGAAGGCGCACAGGCCCTGCGCGTCGGTCAGCGCCAGCACCGGCCCGTCGAACCGCTTCGCCTGCTCGATATAGGGCTTGCGGCTCGCCGTCTCGCTGCCGTCGAATTTGACCCTGAGATGGGAGCCGTCGCAGAACGGCTTCATCTTGGAATGGCCGCAGCGGCACAGCGCATAGTCTTTTTGCGTCGGCACGGTCTTGCCCTGCTTCCACGCCTCGGACTCGCCGGCGGCATCGGCGACGATGGTCTGCTCGGCAAGCGGGATGCTGCCGCTGACGATGTAAGGGCCGTCCTTCGAAATGCTGACGCGAATATCGGGCTTCGGCTTGGCCATCGGGCGAGCTCCTTGCCGAGGGAGATTGGCACGGGCTCGCCACGCTGACTAGCGGGCCTGTGAAATTGACGCCGCCGCTTGCCGCATGGGATGCTGCCCAAAATCAGGGGAGGGGTCCGATGCCGCTGCGTCATCTCGCGCTCGCCATGCTTGCCGCCGCTTTGCTGCTGCCGAATGGCGGCGCCCGCGCCGACGATCTGCCGCGCATCCGCATCGGCTATGTGGTGACGCCGCCCGAGCTGCAGCCCATCCTTTTCGCCAAGCCGGAGATCGCCCGCCATCTCGGCAAGACCTACTCCTACGAGGCGGTGCATTTCCAGGCGACGCCGGCGATGATTACGGCACTCGCCTCGGGCGATCTCGACGTGGTGCCCTTCACCTTCCCGACGCTGGCGATCGCCATCCAGAACGCCGGCATCAAGGATCTGCGCGTCTTCGCCGACGAGTTCCAGGACGGCTACGGCGATAATTATTCCGAGCACTACCTGGTGCTGAAGGATAGCGGCATCGCCAAGGTCGAGGACCTGAAGGGCAAGGTCGTCGCCACCAACGGCATCGGCAGCGGCGTCGACATGGCGATGCGCACCATGCTGAAAAAGCACGGCCTCGAGGATCCGCGCGACTACAGCACGGTCGAGGTCAGCTTTCCCAACATGAAGGCGGTGCTCCTTGAAGGGAAGGTTTCCCTCATCAGCGAGCCGGTGGTGTTCGCCTACGATCCCGAGCTGCAGCAAAAGGCAAGACTGCTCTTCACCGAGAAAGAGGCGATGGGCCACAGCCAATTCGCCATCTGGGCGGCGCGCACGCCCTATATCCAGAAGAACCGCGCGGCGCTGGTCGATTTCATGGAAGACACGCTGCGCGCGCTGCGCTGGTTCTACGATCCGAAGAACCACGACGAGGCGGTCGGCATCGTCGCGCAATTTGCGAAGCAGCCGCCAGAGCGGCTCGGCTGGGTCTTCACCAAGCAGGACGTCTATCGCGCGCCCGACGGCATCCCCGATCTCAAGGCCTTGCAGTCCAACATCAACACCCAGAAGGAGTTGGGCTTCCTCAAGGAGGATCTCGACATTTCGCAATATGTCGATCTCAGCATGGTCAAAGAGGCGAACCAGCGGCTGAAGTAATCCGCCGATGCAGCTTCAGAAAAAGGTCAAGATCGCGCTCGACGAGACGCGCATCTTGATCTTGGGCTCGCAGGTCCTGCTTGGATTCCAGATGCAGGCGGCTTTCCGCGACGCCTTCGACAGCCTGCCGCGCCACGCCCAGATCGCCGACGGCGCCGCCTTGATGCTGATGGTGGTGTCGGTCGCCTGCCTAATCGCGCCCGGCCTCTATCACCGCATCGTCGAGAGCGGCAACGATAGCCTCGACATACACCGCTTCATCTCGACCATTACCCGGGTTGGCGCTGCCCTTCGCCCTGACGCTGGGCTGCGACGTCGGCATCGTGGTCGAGGCGATCGGCGGCACATCGGCGGGGCAGGCCGCGGCGGCCGGCTTCACCGCGCTGGCGTTGATCGGCTGGTATGGGATTGAATATCTGCGCCGTCTCAAGACCGGCGGGAGGGAGCGCGCCTTGATGAACCTGAGCCGCGGCGAGAAGCTGCAAAAGACGCCGCTGACCGCCCGCCTCGACCAGCTGCTGACCGAGGCGCGGGTGATCCTGCCTGGCGCGCAGGCGGTGCTGGGCTTTCAGCTCATCATTGTCGTCACCAGCAGCTTCGATGCCCTGCCGCCGAGCTCGAAGCTCATCCACGGTATCAGCCTCGGCCTGGTGGCACTGGCGGTCATCCTGCTGATGGCGCCGGCGGCCTATCACCGCATCGTCTTTGCCGGCGAGGACACGCAAGAGCTCTATAATGTCGGATCGATTCTGGTGCTGGGCGCGACGCTGCCGCTGGGCCTCGGCCTCGCCGGCGATCTCTATGTGGTGATCGCTAGGATCGCGCAATCACCCGGGCCCGGAATCGCCGCCGCCGTGACGGCGATGCTGCTCTTTATTTCGCTCTGGTATGTCTATCCCTTCGCGCGGCGCTGGCTCGCCGGCAAGAAGCTGCGCACCTTCGTGCGCTGACGCGCTACGCCATCACCAATTTATCGGGCCGGATCGGCAAATCGCGGATGCGGATGCCGGTGGCGTGATAGACCGCGTTGGCAATTGCCGCCGCGACGCCCACCATCGGCAGCTCGCCGATGCCCTTGACGCCAAGCGGGTTGAACACCGTGTCGGCCTCCGGCACCTGGATCACGGTGATCTCCGGCACGTCGGCATTCACCGGCACCAGGTAATCGGCGAGGCTGGCATTGACGATGCGGCCGCTGCGCGCGTCGATCTCGGTCGCCTCGGTCAGCCCCATGCCGAGGCCATAGACCATGCCGCCGATATATTGGCTGCGCGCGGTCTTGGCATTGACGATGCGGCCGGCGGCAAAGGCGCCGGTGAGGCGCGTCACGCGGATTTCGCCGAGATCGGGATCGGCGCTGACCTCGGCGAAATGCGCGCCGAAAGAATGCGCGCTGTAATTCTTTTTCTCGCTGCCGGGCTTCGCGGTCTCCTTGGCTTCGATGGCGCTCAGCTTGGCGCTCGCCATCAACTCGTGGATCGAGATTTTGCGGGCGGGATCGCTCTTCAGCGACAGCACGCCGTCGGCGATGAGGATGTCGTCTGCCGCGGCGCCTTGCAGCGCCTGGTTCGAGGGGCCGCTGGCGAGGCCGAGCAGCTTTGCGCGCGCCGCCTTCGCCGCCGCCCAGACCGCCGGCAACACGCTCGCCGAAGTCTGCGAGCCGCCCGAGACCGGCGCCTTGGGGAAGGCGCTATCGCCGAGCTGCGCCTGCACCTTCTCGTAGGGGAACCCAAGCGCCTCGGCCGCCACCATGCGCATGGTGGTGTAGGTGCCGGTGCCGATATCCTGCGTGCCGCTTTGCACGATGGCGCTGCCATCGGACAAAATACGCACCCGCGCGCCCGCCTCGGAGCGGTTGCTGGGATATGTCGCACTCGCCATGCCCTGGCCGATCAGCAAGCTGCCGCTGCGCGTCGCGCGCACCGCCGGGCTGCGCTGCGCCCAGCCGAAGGATGCCGCACCCTGCGCGTAGCATTCGCGCAGCGTCTTGCTGGTGAAGGGAAGGTCCTTCTGCTCGTCCTTCTCGGCATAGTTGATGAGGCGCAGCTGCACCGGATCGACGCCAGTCGCATAGGCGAGCTCGTCCATCGCCGATTCCAGCGCGTACATGCCGCTCGCCTCGCCGGGTGCCCGCATGAATGTCGGGATGCCGACGTTGATGGCGGCGACCCGGTGCGTCACCGCGAGGTTGGGCGTCGAATACATCATCTCGGTGGCGAGGCCGGAGGGCTCGACGAATTCGCCGAAGGTGGCGGTCTGGGCGATGGTGTCGTGCATGACGGCAACCAGCTTGCCGTCGGCCGCGGCACCGAGCCGCAGGCGCTGAATGGTCTTCGAGCGATAGCCGGTCGCGGTGAACATCTGGCGCCGCGTCAGCACCAGCTTGATCGGGCGGCGGGTGACGCGCGCGGCCATCGCGGCGAGGGTGACATGCGGCCAGGTCGAGCCCTTGCTGCCGAAGCCGCCGCCGACATAGAGGTTGACGACATGAACCTTGTCGAGGGGAATGCCGAGCGATTCGCTGACGCGCTTCTGCGAGCCGGCGATGGCTTGCGTCGAGGAGTAGAGCGTCATCGCCTCGCCATCCCAGGCGGCAATCACCGCATGGGGCTCCATCGGATTGTGATGCTCCATCGGCGTCGTATAGGTCTCGTCGATCTTGACCGCGGCGTCGGCGAAGGCGGCGGCAGGATTGCCGCGGCTGGCATCGGGCTCCTCGTCACCGGCGCGAAAATTCTTTGGCTTTTTTGCCTTGTCGGTGGCGCGCTCGAGTCGGGTGAGCGGAATCTCCTCGGCATAGCTGAGCTTGACCAGTGCTGCGGCGTGGGTCGCCTGCTCGAAGGTTTCTGCCACCACCAGTGCCACATGCTGGCCGTTGTAATGGATGACATTGTCCTGCAGCAGCGGATAGGCCTCGCCCGGCTGCATCGCGCTCGCCTTATTGCTGGCGAGGCGCGGCGCGTTCTCATGCGTGAGGATGGCGATAAAGCCGGGCGCCTGTTGCGCCGCATTGCTGTCGATCGCGCTAATGCTGCCCTTGCCGATGCTCGCCTGAACCAAGACGCCCCAGGCAAGGTTGGCGAACTCCACCTGTTCGGCGGCATAGCGCACGGCGCCGGTGACCTTGAGGCGCCCCTCGCTGCGGTCGAGACCCTGGCCAATGATGGTATCCATCTAGCCCACCGCGCTTTGCAGCGCGCGCACGAGATTGCGCTGCGCCAACTGGATTTTAAATCCGTTCTGCTCGAGCGGCTTGGCGCCGGCCAGCGCCAGTGCCGCCGCCGCCTCGAAGGCGGATTGCTCGGCAGGCTGGCCGGCCAGCGCCGCCTCGGCGTCGCGGGCGCGCCACGGCTTGGTCCCGACACCGCCCAAGGCGATGCGCGCGGCGCGGATTTTGCCGTCCGCCACCGTCAGCGCCACCGCCGCCGAAGCCAGGGCGAACTCGAACGAGGCGCGGTCGCGCACCTTGCGATAGAGCGAGCGGCGGGCGAGCGGCGAGGCCGGCACCTCAATCGCGACGATGAGTTCGCCGGGCTCCAGCACATTCTCGATCTGCGGCGTATCGCCGGGCAGCAGATGGAAATTCTCGAGCGCGATGCGCCGGCCGCCTTGCGGCCGGTGCGTCACCACCACCGCGTCGAGCGCGACGAGGGCCACTGCCAGATCCGAGGCATGAGTAGCGACGCAATGGTCGCTGCCGCCCAGCACCGCATGCATGCGGTTCTCGCCCCCGATGGCGGAGCAGCCCGAGCCGGGCACCCGCTTGTTACAGGCGCCGGCCTGGTCGCGGAAATAGACGCAACGCGTCCGCTGCAGAAGATTGCCGCCGATGCGCGCCATGTTGCGCACCTGTGGCGAGGCGCTCGCCAGCAACGCCTGCGAGATCACCGGATATTGCTCCTTGACTGCGGCATGCTCGCCGACGTCGCTCATCCGCGCCAGCGCGCCGATCTTCAAGACGCCATTGAACTCGATCGTGTCGAGGCTGGGCAACGCGGATATGTCGATCAGCCGATCCGGCCGGCGGACATTGTCTTTCATCAATTGCATGAGGTCGGTGCCGCCGCCGAGGAATTCGGTGCCCGCGACACCGCTGCCAAGCTGATTCAAATCGCGCGCGCTCTCGTAGCGAAAGGGATACATCAGCCGCTCCCTTTGACCGTGATGGCCGATTTGAATCCGGCGGCGGATTTCACCGCGTCGACGATATTGGGATAAGCGCCGCAGCGGCAGATATTGCCGCTCATCCATTCGCGGATATTGGCATCGCTGTCGGCATGGCCTTCATGGATCAGCGCCACCGCCGACATGATCTGCCCCGGTGTGCAATAGCCGCATTGGAATCCGTCATGCTCGAGAAATGCCGCCTGCACCGGATGCAGCTTGTCGCCGGTCGCAAGGCCCTCGATGGTAGTGACGGATTTGCCTTCGCAACTGGCGGCCAATGTCAGGCAGGACACCACCCGGCGGCCGTCGACATGCACGGTGCAGGCGCCGCAGGCGCCCATGTCGCAGCCCTTCTTGGTGCCGGGCAGACCGAGATGATCGCGCAACGCGTCGAGCAGCGTCACCCGCGGATCGATGTCGATGCTGCGCTTCTGGCCGTTGACCGCGAATCCGACCCGGAATTTGTCAGGAGCGACCGGTGCGGAGGAAGGGCCGGTCGCCGCCCTGGCCGATTCCGCTCCGCCCAGCTTGGCGACCGCAGCGCCGCCACCCGCTGCCGCGGCGGTCTGCAGGAAAGCGCGGCGGCTCCATTCTGATTCTGTCATGTCTAAACGGCGCTCGGATGGTTTCAAGCCTAACCGCATTCGCTCGAAATCGTTCCCTAGAGCGGTGAGCCGCGCAGATCATGGATGGTGCCGGCGGAAACCGGCGCGCCCGCATTGCCCCAGCTATTTCGCAGATAATCCATGAGCTGGCTCATCTGCTCGTCGTCGAGCTTGGTGCCGTAGGTCGGCATGCCGAAGACACTGCTGCCGCCAAGCTGCGGCTCGTTGCTGCCGCGCAGGATGATCTGCACCGCCGTCGCCGGGTCGGGGGCGGTCAACACCGCGCTGCTCTTGAGCGGCGGGAAGACGTTGGGCGTGCCGCTGCCGTCCGCCTGGTGGCAGGTCGTGCAATTGTCAGTGTAGATCGCCTGGCCGGCCGCCATACGATCGGCCGGGACCGATGCGGGCGTCGACGGCGGCGCGGTGTCGCTCGGCGACAGGGATTTCAGATAGACGGCGATAGCGTGGATGTCGCCGTCGCTCAACTGGCTGGTCGAGTTCTCGATCACCTCGGTCATCGGCCCGGCGACATCGCCATGCGCCTGGGTGGCACCGGTCTTGAGGAAGAGCGCGATCTCGTCGACGCTCCAATCGCCGATTCCGCCATTGCCCTCGGACCTGAGATCGGCGGCGAACCACGGCACCAGCATGTTGCCGTCGAGGTCATTGAGCCGCGCGCCGATCAGCCGCTCCGAGCGCTTGATGCCGCCGGCAATGTTTCGCGCCGTATGGCAGGCGCCGCAATGGCCGAGGCTCTCGACCAGATAGGCGCCGCGATTCCATTCCGCCGATTGATCGGGCTCGGGCTGATAGACGCCTTCCTTGAAGAACAGCACGTTCCAGAAAATCATCAGAAAGCGCATCGAGAACGGCCAATGCAGTTGGTTGGGCGGCGGCGTATAGGCCACGGCCGGAATGCTGGCGAGATAGACGCGCATCGCCTCGACGTCGTCGGGCGTAATGCGAGTGAAGGCCGGATAGGGGAAGGCGGGGTAAAGATGCGAGCCGTCGGCGGCGATGCCCTCATGCACGGCGCGATAGAAATCTTGCGGCGTCCAGGCGCCGATGCCGGTGTCCTTGTCGGGCGTGATATTGGGGCTGAATATGAGGCCATAAGGCGTCGAGATCGCGTGACCGCCGCTGAACGGCGCGCTACCCGGCCTGGTGTGACAGGAGATGCAATCCCCGGCGGCGACCAGATACTTGCCGCGCGCCAGCTGATCGTCCGCCGTGCCACTCGCGGCGCCGATGCTCGCCGCCGGCCCGCCGGCATCGCCGCCGCTTTGCGCGCGCGCGACGTTGGGCGCCAGCAGCAAGGTGGCCGCCATCGCCAGGGTGAGGGCGCGCCATGCCATGCTCAGGCCCGGACCAGCGGCCCCGGGTTGGGCAAATATTGCTCGCGGATCGCCTTGGCCGAGAAATAGGCCAGCGCGGCCAGCGTATCGGTCGGGTTATAGCCGTGATTCTGCGGGAAGGCCGAGGCGCCCATGACGAAGACGTTGGGCACGTCCCAGCTTTGCAGATAGCGATTGACCGCGCTGTCGCGCGGATTGGCTCCCATGATCGCGCCGCCGGTGTTGTGCGTCGTCTGATAGGCGGTGATGTCATAGGGGCCGTGACGGCGGCTCACCTTCATCGCCGAGGGATTCATCGCCTTGGCGATGTCGACCGCCTTGTCGGTGAGGTAATCCGACATCTTGTGCTCGTTGTCGTGGAAATCGAAGGTCATGCGCAGCAGCGGCTGGCCCCAGGCATCCTTGTAGGTCGGATCAAGATCGAGGAAGGAATCGCGATACGACATGACGCCGCCATGCGTGAGGATATAGGCGGAGTGCGGATAGCCGTCCTTCAACGCCTTCTTGAACCCGCTGCCCCAGGCCGGCGTGCCATCGGGCACCGGTTGTTGCTCGATCGGCCGCGTGCCGGTCGAGAGCAGGCCGATATAGCCGCCGCCGATGAAGCCAAGTCCGCTGTGGTCGAAATTGTCGCCGTTGAAATCGTCGACGATCATGCCGAGCGCGCCGGAGCCCATGAACGGGTTCATCGGCTTGTCCTTGAAGAACGCGTCGATGCGGGTGGTCATCTGATAGGCGTAATTCTTGCCGATGACGCCGTCGCCGCTGCGATAATCGTAGGGCTTGCCGATGCCCGACAGCAGCAGCAGCCGCACGTTCCACAGGATGAAGGCGCAGAGGATGACGAGCTCGGCCGGCTGCTCGAACTCGTTGCCCTGCTGGTTGACATAGCTGACGCTGACCGCGCGCTTGCCGGTTGAATCGAGATTAACCTTGGTCACGCGCGCGCCGGTGCGCAGCTCGAAATTCGGCCGCTTCGTCAGCACCGGTAGGATGGTCGTTTGCGGGCTCGACTTCGCGTACATCTCGCAGGCATAGCGCTCGCAATAGCCGCAATAGGCGCAAGCGCCCTGCTGCACGCCGAGCGGGTTCTTGTAGGGCTGCGACAAATTCGAGGAGGGCTGCGGGAAGGGGTGATAGCCCAAGCCGCTCGCCGCGGCGCCGAACATCTTGCCGGCGGCATGCATCTTTTGCGGCGGCGTCGGATATTCCTGGCTGCGCCGTCCCTCGAAGGGATTGCCGCCCGGCTGGATGACGCCGTTCAAATTGCCCGCCTTGCCCGAGACGCCGCAAAGATATTCGAAGGTGTTGAAATGCGGCTCGAGCTCGTCGTAGCTGACGCCCCAATCCTGGATGGTCATGCCGTCCGGTATCGCCTTGGCGCCGTAGCGCTGGATGGTGTTGCTCTTGATCTGAAAATCGGTCGGCAGAAAGCGGTAGGTCTGCCCGTTCCAATGCACGCCGGCGCCGCCAACCCCGGTGCCGGGCAGGAACGAGCCCCAATGCCGGACCGGCAGCGACGGCTCATCCGGATTGTGGCGGAAGCTCATCGCCTCTTTCGCCGGGTCCATCATCAGCCCCTGGCGGATGCCGTAACGCAGCTCGTCATGCACCTGCGTATATGCAAAATCGGGATCGGTGTTGCGGGCGCGCCCGGCCTCGAGCGCCAGCACCTTCAATCCCGATTGGGTGAGCTGCTCGGCCATGATCGCGCCGGTCCAGCCGAAGCCGACCAGCAGCACGTCGACGCCGGGAAGTTTGGTGCTCATTTGGTCTCCGTCGAATTGGGATCGCGCATCTGCATCTCGCGATGGCCCTCGACGCCGACGGGCGGCAGCGGATAGGGCTGGTCGGATGTGTCCATGTAATCGACGAAATCGCCGCGCGCGCCGGGAAAGCCGATCATCCGCCAGCCGACCATGTCGCGGTTGCCGCCATAGAGCGGATCGCTGAAGAATCCCTCGAGGGTGTTCTGGCGCAGCAGCGAGTTGAAGAAATCTTTGGAGCCGATGCCCGGGATTTCGATGCCGTCGGTCTCCATCGCCTTCAGCGTCGAATCCTGCTGGTCGGGTGTTAGATCGGCGAAGCCATTGCCTTGATAAGTGTTGCGGCAATAATCGTCGGTCGCCTTGATCGCGGCGCGATAGGCCTCGGCTGGGGTGAACGAGGATTGATAGCCCTGACCGTCGGCGCTCTTGCCGTAGGGACCTTGCATGTACCATTTCACCGCGCGGCCGTAATCGCCGTTCAATTGCCGGTCGATGAAGGTGACTACGCCGGCCTCGTGCGCGCCGGGACCTTCGGCATCGGTCGGAATGATCCGCGCCGTTGCCGCGTCGATAAAGGCGGCTTCAGCGGGCGTAAAAAATCCATAGGCTTCGGGAATCGGCGTCGGCGTATCGGCAACGGCGGGCGCGACCACGGCCAGCACCGGCAGGCCCGGCAGCGCCGCGCCGAGAGCGACGAAGGCGGTGCTGGTCAGAAGCGATCGGCGTGTCGGCTCGGACATGAAATGGTTTCGGGCTTATCCAGGAGGCTTATGGCGAAACGGCGGCGGCTGAATATGGTTGCGCTGGAGCAACCTCATCGCAAGTGTCGAAGGGCTTGATGGCGGGAATATGGCGCCAATCCTCCAACTCCAAGCGGCTGGAATCTGTGGGGGAGCTTCTCTAGACTGTCTGCAACAAGAACACATAAGTTGGGGGGATCGCATGATGGGCTGGTATAGCGAGCTCAAGCTCGCCGAGAAGCGTACCTTCTGGGCCTGTTTCGGCGGCTGGGCGCTCGACGCGCTCGACGTTCAGATCTACAGCTTCGTCATCCCGGCGCTGATCGCACTCTGGGGCATCACCACCACCCAGGCCGGACTCCTTGCCACCAGCGCTCTCGTCATCTCGGCCTTCGGCGGCTGGTGCGCCGGCATGCTGGCCGACCGCATCGGCCGCGTGCGGTTGCTGCAGATCACCATCGCCTGGTTCGCGTTTTTCACATTCCTCTCCGGCTTCACCCAGAATTTCGAGCAGCTCCTCGTCGTCCGCGGATTCCAGGGCTTCGGATTCGGCGGCGAATGGGCGGCGGGCTCGGTGCTGATGGGCGAGGTGATCGCGGCGCGCCATCGCGGCAAGGCGGTGGGCTTCGTGCAAAGTGCCTGGGCCTGGGGCTGGGCTGCGGCGGCGTTGCTCGCCACCATCATCTTCCAGCTGCTGCCGCAGGACATCGCCTGGCGCGCCTTGTTCTTCGTCGGCATTCTGCCGGCGGTTCTTATCTTCTACATCCGGCGGCTGGTGCCGGAGCCGGATGTATTCCTGAAAGCGCAGGCGCAGGCGCGCAGCAGCGGCGGCCGCAGCGTGCTCGATATTTTCGGCGCCGAGCTGCTGCCGACGACGCTGCTTGGTGCGGTGCTCGCCATCGGCTGCCAGGGCGGCTACTACGCCATCACCACCTTCCTGCCGACCTTCCTGCGCACGCAGCGGCATCTGACCGTGATGGGCACCGGCGGCTATCTTGCCGTCATCATCGTCGGCTCGTTCTGCGGCTATATCGTCAGCGCCTATCTCAACGACCGCATCGGCCGGCGCCCAAATTTATTCATCTTCGCCATCGGCTCGACCATTATCGCGCTCGGCTATACCCAATTCGATATATCCGACGGGCTGATGCTGGTGCTGGGCTTTCCGCTCGGATTCTTCGCCTCGGGGATTTTCAGTGGCCTCGGCCCGATCTTCACCGAGCTTTTCCCGACGTCGGTGCGCGCGACGGGGCAGGGCTTCTGCTACAATTTCGGACGCGGCATCGGCGCCTTCTTTCCGACGCTGGTGGGGGCACTCTCGGTCCAGACCGGGCTCGGGGTCGCCATCGGCCTCTTTGCCGCGGGCGCTTATGCCATCGTCATCGTTGCCGCGGTCATGCTGCCCGAGACGCGCGGCCGCGAGCTGAAACTGGCATAGCGCGGCCCTAAAACCGTCACACCCTTGACGCGACGGACGCCTTAAAGCGGCCATAAAGCCTTGCGAATGTGCCTTCGCGTTTTGAGGCCGGCGTTTTGCTTGTTCAATTTTTCGGACGTGCATCCGGATGGCCTCGGACGCGTTGTATTGCTCGAACGATGAGACGGCGAAAAGCCGTCGCGACGGAAACCCACCAAACCCATAGGAACAGAGGCACTCATGAAAATCGCTTCCACCACCCGAAATGGCGCGCTCGCGCTGATACTCGGCGCGTCGCTGCTCGCCATTCCCGCTTTCGCCCAAGGCACCATGCCTGGCACCAACCCGAGCCCGGCCGTTCAGGGGCAAAACGCACCTCCGGGCCAGACCACCTCGCAGAACACCACGCCGGGCGCCGGCGGGATGAACCAATACCCGTCCACACCGACTCCCTCGGCGATGCCGGCGGCGACACCTGCCAAAGCGAGCAAGGCTCATGGCAATCCGAGCGATCGGGTCGAGGCCCGCATCAAGACGCTGCATAGCGAACTCAAGATCACACCCGCTCAGGACGCACAGTGGAATGCCGTCGCGCAGGCGATGCGTCAGGACGCGGCGACCATGACCGACCTGATCCAGCAGCGTCAGCAGAACGCCGCCACCATGACGGCGGTCGAAGATCTCACCTCCTACGGCAAGATCACCCAGGCGCATGCCGATGGCGTGAAGAGCATCGTTGGTCCGTTCTCGACCCTCTACGCCTCGTTCTCGGATGCGCAGAAGAAGACGGCCGACTCCGTGTTCAGCCGCGGTCCGCGCTCGGGCAAGGCTCCCAAGGCGGCTCAGTAACCTCGAAGACAAGGGAGAAGCAACATGAAGGCTTCCAGAGCATCTCTGCTTCGAACGTTATTCGGCGTGCTGACGGTGGTCGCGATCTTCGCTGCGATCGCTCCGGCCTCCGCTCAGCGTCGCGACGACCGCCGCGATGATCACCGCCATTATTACCGTGGCGGCGGTTACGCACCGGGTTACGTCTATGCGCCGCCGCCGGTGGTCTATGCGCCGGCACCGTCGCCCGGCATTGATCTCATCTTCCCGATCCATATCCGCTAGGAAAGACGACTCGTTCGATAAAAGCCGCGCCTTCGGGCGCGGCTTTTTTATGCGCGCGGCGCATCATGCCCTGTATCGTGCCGTCGCTGCGGCTGACGCGCGGAGGGTATCGGGTGCGTTTGATTTTCTGCCTCGGGCTTGCCTCGTTTGCGAGCTCGGTCTCGTTGCGCGCGCTCGACCCCATGCTGCCGGTCGTTGCTGCCGATCTCCAGGTGACGCTGGCGCGGGCGGCGCTGCTCGCCTCGGCCTATAGCTTTCCCTATGCGTTGATGCAGGTCGTCTTGGGGCCGGCCGCCGACGCGGTCGGCAAGGTCAAGCTGATCTGCCTGTCGCTCGCCGGCGTCGTCATCGGCTCGACGATCTGCGCCGTTGCTCCCGGCTTCGAGAGCGTGCTCGCCGGTCGCATCGTCGCCGGCGGTTGCGCCGGCGGGATCATTCCGGTCGCCTTCGCCCTGATCGGCGACAGGGTTCCCTATGCGGAGCGGCATCTGGCGCTGAGCCGGGTGCTGATCATCTCGATCGCCGGGCACATGACCGGCGGCGCCGGCTCGGGCGTGCTGGCGGCGGCGCTCGGCTGGCGTTCGGTCTTCGCTGTTGCGGCACTCATCGCCGCCGCGTCGCTCGTCGTGGTCTTCGCCTTCTTGCGCGGAGAGGAGGATGTTGCGCGAGTGCGGCCGACCTTCCTGAGCGCCTTCATCGCCTATGCGGCGGTGCTGACCGATCCGTTGGCGCTGGTGGTCGTTGGCGCGGTCATGGCGGAAGGCGTGCTGTTCTTCGGCATATTTCCGTTCATGGCGCCGCTGCTCGGGCTGCATGGCAGCGGCGGTGGCTCGCTGGCGGCGGGCATGGCACTGGCCGCCTTCGCGCTGGGCGGCATCGTCTATGGCGTGGTGGCGCGGCGGATCTTCGCCCGACTTGGACAATTCGGCATGTTGCGGTTCGGCGGCTTGGTCGCCGGATTGATTTACCTGATGACGGCGGTGCCGCTGCCCTGGATGGTAATCTGCGGGTTGTTCCTGGTGGCGGGGTTCGGCTTCTATAACATGCACAACACGCTGCAACTGCGCGCAACCGAGCTCGCCCCGGCGACGCGTGCCTCGGCGGTTGCGCTGTTCGCGGCCGCGTTCTTTCTCGGCCAGGGCGTCGGCCCGGTGCTGGGCGGCGTGATCGGCGACACCATCGGCTTCACCGCCCTCTATGCCGTGGCGGGTGTGCTGATCGTGGGCTTGGGATTCGCCACCGCCCATGGCGTCAAGCGCATCGATGCCGAACGGTCGGTCGGGGTTTAGCCGCCATGCACATGCCCGGTCGCGCGCACCGGGCCGGCGATCGGATTGGCGCGGATGCCGGCGATCTCCTGTCGCAGCGCAGCGGTGTCGCGCCAGCCCGCGCCCAGTGCCGGAATCCAGATCGCGCGGATCCAGCCCTTTCCGTCGATAAGAAACTCGGCGCCGGCGAGGCTCTGGCCGCGCGGCGGATATAAGGCATAGGCCTCCGCCACCCCGGCATCGGCGACGGTGCAAAAGGCTTGCCGCGCGGTGGCGTTGCCGGCGATCACGGTCGTCACATCGCCGCCGAGATCGATCGCGCGCAGCGCATCGAGTCTGGCGCCGATATCGGGCCCGGCAAAGACCAGATGAACAAGATTCGGCCTGAGACGGTTGAGCTCGGTGTCGTCGCCATTCGGGCATTCGACCGCGAAATCCGGCGCTTGCGCGGGAATGCCTTGCGGCGTGCGCACGCCGTCGGCATTGGCGTGGATGAAGTCGATGAGATCCCAGCGCGCGGTCTCGTCCAGCACATCGGAGAAGCCCGGCATCGGCGTGTCGGCGATGCCGTGACCGATCCACCAGAACATCTCCCCATCGCTATGCGCATAGACGTGGTCGGCGGTGAGATCGGCCGGCGGATCGCTCATCCCCTTGGCGGCGGGTCCGTCGCCCTTGCCCTCGGCGCCGTGACACGAGGCGCAATTCTGCGCGAAATCCCGCTCGCCTGCCGCGACCGAGCGCGCGGTGAATCCGGTCGGCGAGTTAAAGAAGCTGGTCGGGTAGGCCTCGACGGTAAGTAAGGCGAGGCTCGGCAGGAAGAAGGCGATGATGACGAGCCAGAGCACGATGACGGCGCCCCACAGCTTGCGGATAAAGAAGCTGGCGCCCGCCAGCGCCAGGCCAAGGGCGAGAGTGGCGAGAGCGATCAGCACCTCGCCGCGCAGCTCGGGCGCGGCCAGCACCTCGCTGCTGAAGCGGATGGGGAAGGGCCACAGCGCCTGCTCATGCGCCGCCGGCACCAGAGTGCCAAGCAGCGCCACGATCGCCAGCACGGCAAGGCCGAGCCCGGCCTCCAGCACGCTGTTGTTGCGGAGATTGCGGAGCGCCGTGCTGGCCTCGCGCTGCTTGCTGCCGCGCGGATTGAGGTGAAGGCGCGGTGTCAGCACCTCGCGGTTGAATGTCGCAATGCCGACCAGCAGCGCGAACAAGGCTATCTTCAGCAGCAGCAGCCTGCCGTAATCGGTGCCGAAGAAACCCGCGAGCGAGCCGACCAGATATGTCGCGTTGATGATGCCGGTCGCCAGCAGCGCGCCGACCGCGGCGATGCCTAAGGCCGAGAAACGCTGCGCCGCGCGCCGCGCCACAGCGATCCCGTCGAGGTCGGGCTCGGCTATCGCGCGTTGGAACAGCAGCACCAGCGGCAGCAACCCGCCGATCCAGGCGCCGGCCGCCAGCAGATGGACGATATCGGCGGTGAGGTGAAAGATCCCGTCGGCTCCGCTGTCGTCGGCGCCGTGCCCGGCCCAGGCCAGCGTCCCGAGCAAGCCGCATGCGAACAGCAAGGCAAGCGGCAGCGCCGGCCGGGCCTGCCACGCCAGCAACGCCGCGACCAGCATGGCAAGAACGAGCCGCAGGCCGAAATCGCGGCCGAACTGGGTGTGCAGCAGCACCGTCGCCAGCACATGCGGGTCGAGCGCCGTCACCAGCGTGCCGCTGCTCATCCCCGCCGCCAGAGCGAGAAACCAGCCGAAGCCCGACAGCAACGCGACCGCAAGGCAGAGCCAGGCCACGCGGCGGAACAGCGGCGCGAGATCGGGCGGCCGCGCCACCAGCACGGCGAAGCACAGCACCCCGCCGAGCCCGACGCTCGCGGCGTAATGGACGGCGCGGGATCCCAGCAGTAGCGCTTCGATCATGAACCGACGCGGAAGGTGAAATTGCCTTCGGTCGCATGGGTGTCGACCGAAATGACGTGCCAATGCACCTTGTATTCGCCGGGCGGCAGCGGCTTCAGCGCGACCGTCATCAGATTGCCCGCGAATTGGGACGCGCCGCTGTCGACGCGGACGCCCTGTGCGTCGCTGACCTCGATGCCGCTGAAGGCGGCTTCGAGCTCTTGCGTGAACCAGATGCGCACATTGGGCGGCGTCGCCGCCAGCGTGCTGCCTACCGCAGGCGAGGCATGATCGAGAAACGCGTGGGCGAAAGCGGCGCTGCCGCCCGCGCCGAGCGCGAGCAGCAGGCCGAGCGTCAGTCTGAACGGATATTTGCGCATGTTACATCCCGAAAAGAGGCTTGTCGCTCAACAGCGGCCGGCCGATCGAATTAGAGAAAATATCATCGAGGAAGAAGTGAAGCTGCACCAGCCCGCCATAGCCGTGTCCCGAGCGGCTGTTGATCGGCAGGATCGCCTCGGCGCCGATCTGGTAATACTGCCCGGCCCAGATCGCGCCCGGCTGGATGGTGCCGGTGAGCTGGCCGCTCATGCCGCGGTTGACCGGGTCCGAGATGGCGACTTCGACCAGCGGGATGACCCGGTCGAAGGGCGCCGAAAGCCCGATGTCCTTCACGTGGTGTTCCAGGTATTCGAGGCTGTACTCGAAGGCAAAGCCGACATTGACGTTGTTGGGGTGCGGCGTGCCGTTGCTTTGCGTCTTGAGCGGGAAGTCATAGCTGAGGTTGCCGGTGATGGCGAAGGGCTTCGCATAGTTGAGCTGCTCGGGCAGGTCGCCGAAGCCCTTGCCGAAATCGAACACCGGCGACAGCGTGGTGAAATCAGGCGCGCCGACGCCCTGCACGCGACCGGTATGCGCCCAGTTCTGCTGGAACCCGGCCAGCGCCATGGTCTCGCTCGGGGGATCGACGAAGAGCTGGTATTGCTGCCCGGTGGTCAGGCCGCCGAGCCCCTTGGTCGCCTTGGCTCCGGGAATGGTGGTGTATTGCCATTGCTCGGCGAAGGTGAGGCCGAAATCCGGCGTCAGCCGTTTCGACAGGTCAGCTTCGATGGAGCTTTGCTTTGTGCCGGTAGCGGAGTTTGGACTCTGGGTCAGCGTCGGCGCCGACATCTCGTCGGCGACGAAGGGATCGTCGGTCAGAATGGTGGCGGGAAAAAAGCGGTCGCCGGCAAAGCCATGCGCTAAGGCCGGGCCGGCCGAGGCGGCGAGGCTGGCGCTGGCGGCCAACGCCGCGAGCGTGTAATTGACGCGAATCATCGTCTGCTCCATAGATAAGGTGACGCGATGAGCCGCCGCAAGCGGGCGGACGGCATCGTCAAGCCGAAATCGATCGGCCGGTCACCGGAGGAGCGCGCGCGGAATAGGGGAGTGGTTTGAAAGGATGCGGTGCTGCGGGCTGCGCCGCCGCTTCGGCAATCCTCGCCACCGCTTGCATCGGCGCCGGCAGCGCCGTGGCCGAGGCGGTGAAAGCCTGTCCCGCCGCCAGCGCGAGGCAGATCGGGCAAGCCACCATGCCGGAATGGGAGCCATGACCCGGATGGTGGGCGGCATGATGATGCGCGACGGATTCGCCGGCGAGGGCGGAAGGCGCCGCCAGCGGTAGGGCTCCGGCGCCGGCGAAGCTCAGCTCGGCGCCGAGCAGCAGCGGCAGCAAGATTTGGACGAGCATCGCCGCGCCGCCGAACCAGGCGGCGAGTGCGATGCGCTCGCGGCGGAACCCCCTCATATTTTGGAATCTATCGCAATTATGTGGAACGCGGAAGCAATCCGGATAGCGGCCAAAGGCCGCGCCTGCGATTGATAAAATTTGGTCCGCCGGATAGGCTTGGTTCATGCGCTTCGGGGACCGCACAACGCGCCTGGCCGCGACATGGTTCGGCGGCGCGGCGATGCTCGTCCAAATCTTGCTGCCGCTACTGCTCGCGGCCGAGATCCGCTTGGCGGATGCCGGCGCCTTTCCGGTCGGGGCGGAACACGTCGTCGAAGCGACGCCGCCTGGTTCGCTTCATCATCGCCATGGCGCCGCGCATCACCATCACGACGGGGCGATGGCGTGCCCGATCTGCCAGATTGTCGCGGCGAGTCAGGCTTTCACGAGCGCGCCGGTCCCCATGCTCGCGCTGCCGCGCGACGCGGTCGTTGTTGCCCTGCTTCCGTCCACGCCGCGTGCCTTTGCCGCGCGCATTGCCGTCTCCTTCCGTGCACGGGCCCCGCCCAACCTCGTCTAGATCGACGACCGGCGTGTGTTAGCGCCGGTGCGGACGTGTCCCTTACATGCTAGAAGGAGTTCAACATGCATCGCCTATTTCTAGGCTTCGCGGCGCTTGCCGTGACCGTCCTGTTCGGCGCGTCATTGGCGCAAGCTCATTCCTATCCCGATCATTCGTCGCCGCTGGCGGAAAGCGTGCTGGCAAGATCGCCGGCCAAAGTATCGATCTGGTTTACTGAAGCTCTCGAGCCGAAATACAGCGCGATTGACGTCACCGATGCCGACGGAAATCCGGTCAAAAGCGGCAGATCGACACTCGACCCGAAAAACCCAACGTTGCTGGAAGTCCGGCTCAAGCCCCTGATGCCAGGTCGCTATACCGTCAAGTGGCACGTTACAGCGGTCGATACGCATGCCACGCAGGGCGAATTCTCTTTCACGGTGGCGAAGTCATGACCGCAAGAATTCTCGTCTCGGATAATCCCATTTATCGCTTGAATCAGGAGGATCTCACCATGGAACGCAAATTCCTTCGCATTGTTGTTGCCAGCATCGCGCTGATGTTCCTTGTTCCCTTCGCTGCCCAGGCCAAGGACATCAAGATCACCCATACCGCCGGCAAGTATCGCTTCGAGCTCAACGTGCTCAACGCCGAGGCTTTCGCGCCGGCGGGCGGGGCGCCCCAGTCCGGCATGGGCGGGATGCCCGGCATGGGGCATGGCGGCATGATGATGGTGGTGAAGGGCGGCGCCGCTCCGGTGCCGCTCGACGATCCGTCGCATCCCAATCACCACCTCGTCGTCCACGTCATCGACAAGGCCTCGGGCAAGCCGCTGACCGACGCCACCGTGACCATCGGCGTCACGCCGTTGGACCAGAACGGCAAGGATGTGGGTGCCACCATGCAGGTGCCGGTCGCGGTGATGGAGGCGTCTGGCATGGGCGCCGCCTCGACCCATTACGGCAACAACGTCACCCTGGCGCCGGGCTCCTACCGCGTCGAGGTGAATGCCAACGGTGTCACCAGCAAGTTCCGCATCAAGCTCTGACGCGGCGGCTCCGGCCGGCGGGAAACCGCCGGCCGGTAACCGCGAAAGGCTCGCCACGTCAGCGGAAAGACGGGAACCGCGCTCGCTCAGACCGTGGCGGGAAGCAGGCTAAGCGATGCGGCCGCGCCAAGCGCCAGCACGATCTGCGCCGTAATCTCGGCCCAGGCCTGGCGCGGTGAGCGGCGGAAGACATAGAGGTTCGGGTCGTCCGGCGGCGCGGGTGTCGTGGCATCGAGCAGCAGCCAGGACGAGATTCCGAGCGACGCGGCGAGCTGTCCGGACTGGCACAGCGCCGTCGCGAGATTGTTGAGCACGCCTGGGTTATCGGGGGCGAGACGTCGCGCCGATTCAAGCGCCTGGATCGCCAGGCCGAGCTTGCCGCTTTGCGCCAGCGCGGTGCCGTAGAGGAACAGCAGATCGAAATCGTCCGGCGTCGCCATGATCGCGCGGGCGAGCAATTGCTCCGCCTCGGCGACGCGGCCCTGCCGCATCGCTTCGGTGACCGCGCGCCGCGCTTCTACGCTCGCTGGGCTGCCGGTCATGCGTTAGTTTTAGTAAAAAAAGATAAACGAATTGCAACACGGGGCGTTGTCACAGCGGATCGGGCCCCGCGCCACAAAAGGGCCACGCTTCGCCGCGATACTGGCATTCGGCCCACTCCTCGGAGGGGCCCGTTAATAGGTGGTTAAGGAGAATCCCGATGGCACCCTGGGCGATGACGAAAGAACCCGATCTCGACGATCTGCTCAACGACGCGGTGATGCAGCCGGTCGTGCGCAGCGCGGGTCTCAGCCATGCAGAGCTTCGCCGGACTCTGGTCGAGACGAGCCGCCGCCTGCGCAGCCAGCGCGAGGGCGAGCCGTCAGGCTACCGGGCTGCGTTCTGGGAGCTTCGCGCCATCCGCTGAGGGCGCGGGCAGGGCGCGCGACGGCGCCAGCGGCACCGTCATCACCGCCTTGAGGCCGGGATTGTTGTCCTCGAGCCAGACGGCGCCGTCATGCAGCTTTGCCACCGCGCGGACCAGGCTCAATCCGAGGCCGTTGCCCGGCGTGCTGCGGCTGCCTTCGAGGCGGACGAAGCGGTCGAACACCGCCTCGCGCTGTACGGCGGGTACCCCCGGCCCGTTATCCGCGACCTCGATCCGCGCCTTAGTGCCGTCGCGCCGCACGCTCAGCGTCACGGCGCCCAGCGGTGTGTATTTGAAGGCGTTGTCGAGCAGATTGGCGATCGCCTGCGACAGTAAATGGCGGTCGCCGCGCACCGGCATCGGCCCGCTATCGGTGTAGATCAGCGACAGGCCCTTCTCGTCGGCGACGGGCTCGTAGAGCTCGGCGACGGTGCGGGCGATCTCGGCGAGGTCGACCGAGATCGCGCTCTCGCGCCGCGTGCCGGCCTCGGCCTCGGCGATGCTGAGCAGCGCGTTGAAGGTGCCGAGCAGCTGGTCGGCCTCGGCGATGGTCTCGCGCAGCACGTCTGCGTAATGCAGCGGATTGGGCTTTTCCAGCAAGGTGACCTCGAGCCGCGCGCGCAGGCGCGACAGCGGCGTGCGCAGATCGTGGGCAATGTTGTCGGTGACCTGGCGCATCCCGGCCAGTAGCCGCTCGATCTGATCGAGCATGGTGTTGAGGTTGGCGCCGAGCTGATCGAATTCGTCGCCGCTGCCGTCCAACGGAATGCGCTGCGCCAGATCGCCGTGGATGATGTGCTTCGCCGTGTTGGCGACCACCTCGACGCGGCCGAGCATGTGCCGGGTCATAAAGACGCCGCCGGCGATGCCGAGACCGAGCGCGATCAGCGCCGACCAGGCGAGGGTCCCGAGCACGCGGTCGCGGAAGACCGTGGCATCGCGCAAATCGCGGCCGACCAGCAGGCGGTTGTTTCCGTCAAGCACGAAGACCGAGGCGAGCGCGCGATGGGTCTCCTTGACGACGCCGCCGCTCCCGGTGGCGACCTCGACCGGGAAGCTGATCCAGCCCTCCTGTAATCCACGCGGGCCTGGCCATTGTCCGAGATTGCCGGCGAGCGGGCGCAGCGCCGGATCGGTGACCAGGTAGATCATGTTGTTGGCGCGGCCGGGCTCGCTGCGCTGGTTGATCACCAGGATGAGGCCGGCGAGGCCGCGCTGGACGTATTGCTCCTGCAGGCCGCGGATCTCGGCGTCGATCGTCGCCTCGATCTGCTTCTCGATGAAATTGGCGGTCGAGAGATAGAAGAAGGTGAGCAGCGCCAGCACCGAGCCGGCGAACAGCGCGAAATAAATCGCCGCCAGACGGAAGGCGTTGGTCTTGAAAAAGCGCGGCAGCGCCCTCATTCGGCGCTCAGGCGATAGCCGGCGCCGCGCACCGTCGCCAGCAGCGGCTTATCGAAGCCCTTGTCGATCTTCTGCCGAAGGCGGCTGACATGGACGTCGATGACGTTGGTCTGTGGGTCGAAATGATAGTCCCAGACGTTTTCGAGCAGCATGGTGCGGGTCACCACCTGGCCGGCGTGGCGCATCAGGAATTCGAGTAGGCGGTATTCGCGCGGCAGCAGATCGATGGCGCGGCCCTGGCGCTTGACGCTGCGCGCCAGCAAATCCATCTCGATCTCGCCGGCGGTGAGTTTGACGGTGGATTGCCCGGCGGGGCCGCGCCGCAGCAGCGCCTCGATCCGCGCCAGTAGCTCGGCGAAGGCGAAGGGTTTGACCAGATAGTCGTCGCCGCCGGCGCGCAGGCCCTTGACCCGGTCGTCGACCGCGCCGAGCGCGCTCAGGATCAGCACCGGCGTGGTGTTCTGCGCCGCGCGCAAGGCGGTAATTACCGCGAGCCCATCCATGCCGGGCAGCATGCGATCGACGATCAGCGCGTCATAGCTGCCGCTGGTCGCCATGAAGAGTCCGTCACGACCTTCCCAGGATTGATCGACGACATAACCGCTCTCGCCAAGACCCTTGGCGATATAGGCCGCGGCGGCGCGGTCGTCCTCGATGACCAGCAGTTTCATCGCCGCGACGATAGCGGGGGTGGGGTTCAGCGCAAACCCCGGCGAGGCCCGGCGCGGATTAAAACGGGGCAAACCGGCGCCGCCGAGATGGACAGCCGGCCGGTCTCCCGCTCAGGTCAGGGTGGTGATCAGCGCCACCAGCCAGCCGATCGTCAGCACGGCGGCGGTTTGGAGGTCGAAGCCCGGCTTAGTCATGTTTTCCTCCCAGCGGCGCCCCAATTCGGCAATTATCAGGGAAGGTTAGTGTAAGAACATAAAGAGAACAAGCTCTTTTTAGGCGATTACACGCTAAAGGTGTCGCGGGTTAATTTTAAAGTAACGGTTAACCGTCACTATCCTATCACTACAGAATGGGGGTCGGGTAGAACCGTGCGCGTGTTTCGCCAGCTTCTAATCGACGACACCGGGGCCACGGCCATCGAATACGGATTGATCGCGGCCTTGATCGCGATCGTCGTGGTGAGTGCCTTGGGCAGCATCGGCACAAAGCTCAAAGCCACCTTCACCACCATCGCCTCGAACCTCTAGGCGCCGAAGCCACCGGGCTCTTCGCTACCGTGGCGCGTTACGGTTTGGCCACGTACCAGACGCCGATCAGCAGGCACCAGATCAGCGCCATATAAACGAAAATCCACAGAAGCCGCCGGTTCATCAGCGATATTCCTCGGCCGTTTTCGACGCGTCTAGCGCGGACCCGGCTTTGCCGCCGCCTTGATCTCGCCGCGCGCGATGGCGCGCAGATGCACCTCGTCCGGCCCGTCGACGATCTGCAAGGCGCGGCCCCAGCTCCAAATATCGGCGAGCGGGGTGTCCTGGGTCAGGCCCTTGGCGCCGAACACCTGCATGGCGCGGTTGGCGATCGCCACCTGCATGCGCGGCACGACGACCTTGATCAGGGCGACCTCGCGCCGAGCCGCGCGATTGCCGTCCCGATCCATCAGCCAGGCTGCGCGCAGGACGAGCAGGCGGGCCTGCTCGATCTCGATGCGGGAGAGGGCGATCCATTCGCGGATGGTGCCGTGCTCGGCGAGCGCGCTGCCGAAGCTGCGGCGCTCCTGCGCCCGCGCGATCATCAGCTCGAGCGCCAATTCACACGCACCGATCGACCGCATGCAGTGATGGATGCGGCCGGGGCCGAGCCGCGCCTGCGCCAAGGCGAAACCGCCGCCTTCCTCGCCGAGCAGATTGCCCACCGGCACGCGGACCTTGTCAAACAAAACCTCGCAATGGCCTTCGGGATGGACGTGATGCATCACCGGCGGGTTGCGCACCAGGCTGAGGCCCTTCGTGCCGGCCGGTACCAGCACCATGCTCTGCCGCTTATGCGCCTCGGCGCGCTCCGGGCTGGTCTGGCCCATGACGATGAAGAGTTTGCAGCGCGGATCGGCGGCGTTGGTGATGAACCATTTGCGGCCGTCGATGACGTAATCCGCTCCGTCGCACTTGATCGAGGTGCGTATGTTGGTCGCGTCCGATGAGGCAACATCGGGCTCGGTCATGGCGAAGGCGGAGCGGATTTTTCCCTCGAGCAGCGGTGCGAGATATTGCGCCTTCTGCTTGTTGTTAGCGGCGAGGTGCAAGAGCTCCATGTTGCCGGTATCGGGCGCGTTGCAGTTGAAGACCTCGGCCGACCACGGGATGCGGCCCATGATCTCGGCGCAGGGTGCATAATCGAGATTCGACATCGGCGTGCCAGGCTCATTGGGCTTGAGCCCGGGCAGGAAAAGATTCCACAAGCCCTCGGCGCGCGCCTTCGCCTTTAAGTCTTCGATGAAGGGGGGCGGGAAGACGCGCTGCTCCTCCACCAGCCGCTTATAGTCGGCCTGGCGCGGCTCGATCTGCGCGGCAATGAAAGCCTTGAGCTGCGCCTGGACGCGCTTCGATTTGTCGGAATAATCGAAATCCATGCTCCCCCGCTTTCGCCGAATCGGAAGGATAAGGCATATTCACCGGATGACAAGGCAAGCCCTGTTGCTCGGCATGGTGCTGGCTACGCTTCTGGCGCCGTCGGCGTCGAGATGGGGACGGCCGCGCCGACGCCGCGGATGAGGATGTCGCTGGCGGTCCACGCCGCGACGTCGTCGCGGTAATTGCAGGCATCGATCTCGATGATGTCGCCGTCCTTGACCTGCTTCGCCGTCCCGCTCGGCAGCTTGATGTCGCGGTTGGCGCCGACATGAGGGGCGCGGCCGTCGCCGCATCATTCGCTGAAAAGCCCATCGGATCGACATCGCCTGGGCCGATGCCGGGAACCGTGATCACCCGCCCATCGCGCAGCTTGATCGTCATGTCGGCAACCGAAGGTCCGGCAGCGCGAGCGCCACCGTGGTCACGGCGAGGAGCAGGTCGCGGCAAGCGCTCATTGTCGATTCCTTACAAATAATACTGCAAAAATAGTATTTTACAGATGCTTATTAATGTGTTGTCGGAAATCATGGTTAGCCCGCCCGATGCCGCCCGCCGGGCCCAAATCGACCCCAAAATCCAGAACCAAAAAACCCTGACGAGCTTAGGGTTGCACCGCCTTGACGGCTCGGGTTTAGTACCGATCTATACCGTACCAATTCAGTCCTAATTAAGAATCATTCGCAGCTAACCATGATCATCGTCAGCAAGCTCGCCGATTACGGCGTCATCGTCGCCTCGCATCTGGCGATGGCGCCCGAGCGCCAGGTCAACGCCGCCAGACTGGCGGAGGAGACAAGGCTGCCGCGCGCCACCGTCGCCAAGGTGCTAAAGGCGCTGGCGCATGGCGGCATCGTCGCCGGCTCGCGCGGCGCCACCGGCGGCTATCGCCTCGCCCGCGCGCCCGCCGACATCTCGGTCGCCGCCATCGTCGCCGCCATCGACGGCGATATCGGCATCACCCAATGCAACGTGCACGGGCCGTCCTGCGTGCGCACCGATTTCTGCTCGACCAAGCCTCATTGGCAGCGGATCAACGAAGCCGTCGGCAGCGCCCTGTCGGCGATGAGCCTCGCCGAGATGACGCCCGGCGGCGTCATCGCGCGCTGGGCGAAAAATCCGCCGCAAGCCCCGACCGGGGCAGGCCCAAGGGAGTGAATTCATGAGTTCCGACACCGCCGCAATCTCCAATCTCGGCGCGCTGCGCGACAGCTATAAGTATGGCTTCGTCACCGACATCGAAAGCGATACCGCGCCGCCCGGCCTCAATGAGGACACGGTGCGCTTCATCTCGGCCAAGAAAGGCGAGCCTCAATGGCTGCTCGACTGGCGGCTCGATGCCTATCGCCGCTGGCAGAAGATGGAGAATCCCGACTGGGCGAAGCTGCGCATCGCCCCGATCGACTATCAGGCAGCGACATATTATTCGGCGCCCAAGCTGGCGAGTGGCCCTAAATCGCTCGACGAGGTCGATCCGGCGCTGCTGCAGACCTATGAGAAGCTCGGCATTCCCTTGCATGAGCGCGCCGCCCTGGCCGGCGTCGCGGTCGACGCGGTGTTCGACAGCGTCTCGGTCGCGACGACATTCAAGAAGACGCTCGGCGATCTCGGCATCATCTTCTGCTCCTTCGGCGAGGCGGTGCGCGAGCATCCCGATCTGGTGCGCAAATATCTCGGCTCGGTCGTGCCGCAGGGCGATAATTTCTTCGCGGCGCTCAACTCGGCGGTGTTCAGCGACGGCTCCTTCGTCTACGTGCCCAAGGGGCTGCGCTGCCCGATGGAGCTTTCCACATATTTCCGCATCAACGCCGCCAAGACCGGGCAGTTCGAGCGCACGCTGATCATCTGCGACAAGGACAGCTATGTCAGCTATCTCGAGGGCTGCACCGCGCCGCAGCGCGACGAGAACCAGCTCCATGCCGCCGTGGTCGAGCTTGTCGCGCTCGAAGGCGCGCAGATCAAATACTCGACGGTGCAGAATTGGTATCCCGGCGACACGGACGGCAAGGGCGGCATCTATAATTTCGTCACCAAGCGCGGTGCCTGCCGCGGCGCCCGCGCCAAGATCTCCTGGACCCAGGTCGAGACCGGCTCCGCCATCACCTGGAAATATCCAAGCTGCATCTTGGAGGGCGATGATTCGGTCGGCGAATTCTATTCCGTCGCCATCACCAACAATATGCAGCAGGCCGATACCGGCACCAAGATGATCCATCTCGGCAAGAACACGCGCTCGACGATCATTTCCAAGGGCATCTCGGCGGGCAGGGGACAGAACACCTATCGCGGTCTGGTTCGCATCCAGCCCAAGGCGCAGAACGCGCGCAACTACACCCAGTGTGATTCGCTTCTCATCGGCGATCGCTGCGGCGCGCATACCGTGCCTTATATCGAGACCCGCAACCCGACCGCGCGGGTCGAGCACGAGGCGACCACATCGAAGATCAGCGATGACCAGATGTTCTATTGCCAGAGCCGCGGCCTGTCGCGCGAGGATTCGCTATCGCTCATCGTCAACGGCTTCTGCAAGGCCGTCTTGAAGGAGTTGCCGATGGAATTTGCTGTCGAGGCGCAAAAGCTTCTCGCGGTCAGTCTCGAAGGAAGCGTCGGATAAAGCCAATGTTGGACATTAAGAATCTGCATGCGCGCATCGCCGATGGGCGCGAAATCCTCAAGGGCATTACCCTCTCCATCGGGCCGGGCGCCACCCACGCCATTATGGGGCCGAACGGCTCGGGTAAGAGCACGCTGGCCGGCGTGCTGGCGGGCAAGCCCGGCTACGAGGTGACGCAAGGCGAGGTGCTCTATAACGGCCGCGACCTGCTGGCGATGCCGGCCGACGAGCGCGCGCGCGAGGGTGTCTTTCTCGCCTTCCAATACCCGGTCGAGATTCCGGGCGTGAACAACATGTATTTCCTGCGCGCCGCCTTGAACGCGACGCGCAAGCAGCGCGGCGAGCCCGATCTCGATGCCGGCCAGTTCCTCAAAGCCGTGCGCGCCAAGCTCAAGCTGCTCGAGATCGGCGAGGACCTGCTGCAGCGCGGCGTCAACGTCGGTTTTTCCGGCGGCGAGAAAAAGCGCAACGAGATTTTCCAGATGGCGATGCTGGAGCCGAAGCTCGCCATCCTAGACGAGACCGATAGCGGCCTCGACATCGACGCGCTGCAAACCGTGGCGAAGGGCATAAACGCGCTGCATAGCCTCGACCGCGCCGTGCTGATGATCACGCATTACCAGCGGCTGCTCGATTTCGTCGTGCCCGACCAGGTCCATGTGCTGGCCAATGGCCGCATTGTCAAATCCGGCGGCAAGGAATTGGCGCTGGAATTGGAGAAGACCGGCTATGCCGGAGTCGGAGACGCGGCGTGAGCGTGGCCGACACAAAGCTCTATCGCGGCGCGCTGCCCCAAAAGGGCGAGCCCGCTTGGCTGCGCACCCGCCGCGAAGCCGGGTTGGCGCGGTTCGAGCAGACTGGTTTTCCAACCCGTCGTCAGGAAAGTTGGCGCTATACCGATTTGCGTGCACTCCAGCTCACGCCATTCCCGCCCGCGCGCGATGCGGCGGCGCTGTCGCCCGACGCTATAGCGCCCTGGCGCTTCGCCGGCGAGACCCATCGACTGGTTTTCGTCGATGGAAAATTTTCCGAGGCATTGTCCGCGATCGGCACGCTGTCCAAGGGCGCCACCATCGGCCCGGTCTCGACGCTCGTGAGCGCGCGTCCGGCGCTGCTCGAAGCCGCGTTTGATGCCGGCGACGATGCCGCGGCGCAGCCTTTCGCCGCGCTCAACGCCGCCATCTTCGCCGATGGCTTCGTGCTGGCGCTGGAAGCAGGCGTCACACTTGATAAGCCGGTCGAGATCATTCATTGGGTCGGCGCGGGTGCGGCGCGCTCCTGTCATTTGCGCAATCTGGTTAATCTTGCGCCCAACGCGCGCGCCACGCTGATCGAGAGCTTTGCCGGCTCCGGCCTCTATTGGAATAATGCTGTGACGCGCATCGCGCTCTCCGAGGGTGCCGCGCTCAGCCATGCCAAGGTGCAGAGCGAGAGCGAGGACGGCATCCACCTTGCGCTCAACCGCGTCACGCTTGCCGCCAAATCCGCTTATCAAAGCTTCGTGCTGACGCTCGGCGCAAAATTATCGCGACACGAGACCCAGGCGCTGCTGGCGGGCGAGGGCGCCTCGGTCGGGCTCGACGGCGCCTTCCTGCTGCGCGGCTCGCAGGATGCGACCAACGTCACCTTCGTCGATCACGCCGCACCCGGCGGCACGACGCGCGAGCTATTCAAGGGCGTCGCCGACGACCGCGCCCATGGCGCCTTCCTCGGCACCATCGCGGTCCGGCCGCATGCGCAAAAGACCGATGCGCAGCAGACCAGCCGCAACCTGTTGCTGAGCCCGCGCGCGGCGATCGACACCAAGCCCGAGCTTGAGATCTTCGCCGACGACGTCAAATGCGCCCATGGCGCGACGGTCGGCGATCTTGACGAGGCTGCCTTGTTCTATCTCGAAAGCCGCGGCATCCCCGCCGATGCGGCGCGGCGCATGCTGATCGAGGCTTTCGCCGCCGATGCGCTCGACCGCGTTACCGATCAGCCGTTGCGCGATTTCCTCGACGGGCATTTGCGGCGCTGGCTGAAGGTTCTTCCAGCATGACCGCCGCAACGCAGCGCCGCGATTCGACATCGGCCGCGCTCGATCCGCGCGCGGTGAAACGCGACTTCCCAATCTTCGCGAATAATCCAGGTCTCGTGTTCCTCGACAGCGCCGCCAGCGCACAGAAGCCGGCGGTCGTGATCGACCGCGTCTCGGATTATTACCGTACCGATTACGCCAATGTGCATCGCGGCGTCTATCGCCTCTCGGCACGCTCGACCGAGCTTTATGAATCGGCGCGCGAGACCATGCGCCGCTTCCTCAACGCCGCCAGCCACGAGGAGATCGTTTTCGTGCGCGGTGCCACCGAAGCGATCAATCTGGTCGCCTATTCCTGGGGCATAAAATTCCTCAAGCCGGGTGACGAGGTGCTGATCACCGAGCTCGAGCACCACGCCAATATCGTGCCCTGGCAGCTCATCCGCGAGCGCACCGGGTTGAAGCTGGTGGCGGCGCCGATCGACGCTTCGGGCGGGCTCGACCTCGCCGCATTCGAGAAGCTTATCTCGCCGCGCACCAGACTGGTCGCGGTGACGCATCTCGCCAATGCCACCGGCGCGCTTCTGCCGGTCGAGGCGATCGTGCGTCTGGCGCATAAAGCCGGCGCCAAGGTGCTGATCGACGGTTGCCAGGCGGCGCCGCGCTTGCCTGTTGATGTAAGAAAACTGGATTGCGATTTCTATGTCTTCTCCGGCCACAAGACCTACGGGCCGACCGGAATCGGCGTGCTCTACACCAAGCGCGATATTCTGGAATCGATGCCGCCATGGCAGGGTGGCGGCGACATGATCGAGAATGTCACTATCGAGCGCACCACCTTCCAGCACCCGCCGCATCGCTTCGAGGCCGGCACGCCCGACATTTCGGGCGCCATCGGCCTCGCCTGCGCGGTCGATTACATCGAAGGCCTCGGCCGCGAGGCGATCCACGCGCATGAGATGGCGCTGACCGGTTACGGCGTCGACCGGTTCGCCGGTCTGCCCAGCATTCGCCTGGTGGGGGCGGGGCAGCAGCGCCTCGGCATTCTCTCGCTCGACGTCAAGGGCGTGCATCCGCACGATCTCGCCACCGTGCTCGACCAGCACAAGGTGGCCATCCGCGCCGGGCATCATTGCGCCCAGCCGTTGATGGACAAGCTCAACCTCGCCGGCACGACGCGAGCCTCCTTGGGCGTCTACAACGACGAGAGCGACATCGACGCGCTGATCGCGGCACTGCAAGCCGCGCAGAAAATGTTCGGCTGAGGCGATGATGGACGTTCGCGAGCTTTACCAGGACATCATCCTCGATCACGGCCGCCATCCGCGCAATTTCCGCGCGCTGGAACATCCGAGCCATGTCGCGCAGGGCCATAATCCGCTGTGCGGCGATCGCGTCACCGTCTATCTCGAGATCGCCGGTGGCCGCGTCAAGGATGTTAGCTTCGACGGTCGCGGCTGCGCCATCTCGACCGCCTCGGCCTCGCTGATGACTGAGATATTGAAGGACAAGACGCTCGCCGAGGCCGATGCGCTGTTCAAGGGCTTCCACGCCCGGGTCACCGGCAAGCCCGTGCCGGCGCTCGCCGGCGATCTCGCCGACGACGCCGAGCGGCTCGAGCCGTTGAGCGGCGTGGCGGCATATCCGACCCGGGTCAAATGCGCGACGCTGGCCTGGCACGCTTTCGAGGCCGCGCTGAAGACCGGCGCCGGCAAATCCGTCGCCCAGCCAGCCACGATCAAGACCGAATAGCCATGGCCACCACACCCGATGCCGATCCGTTTTCCTTCCTGCAGGATGCGCGCAAGCCCAGCCCTGAGATGGATACCATCGAACGTCCCGAACCCGATGCGGGCGACGAGAACCTGAAAGAACAGGTGATGGCCGCACTCAAGACCGTGCGCGACCCGGAAATCCCGGTGAACCTGGTCGATCTCGGACTCATCTACGAGCTCATCGTCCGCAAGGATGGCCTTGTCTATGTCGAGATGACGCTGACCACGCCGGCCTGTCCGGTGGCGGGCGCGTTGCCGGGGCAAGTGCGCGACGCCGTCGCCTCGGTGCCCGGCGTGCAGGAGGCGCGCGTTAAGCTGGTCTGGGAACCCACCTGGACCAAGGATCGCATGAGCGAAGAGGCGCGGCTCGAGCTCGGGCTGATGGATTGAGCAACACAACCTATAATTGCAGTTTCTTTCACTTACAATATCTATACAGGTAGTCTAATTTGGGCACTCGGTGGCGATTTGAGTGCAATGATGGACGACAAGGAATTCCTCGAGCTGGTCGCACGCAATCGCTCGGCGATTGTTAGCATGATCAAGCCGCTGCCGATGCTTTTGGGACGGCCGACCGGCTGGTGGACCGCTCGGGCATTCAGCATTACGACCTTTTGGTGAATACCAAGAGCGGCCGCGTCGAGATCGACAAATATTGCTTCTTCGGCCACAGCGTCATGCTGATCACCGGCACGCAGAATTCACCAAATTCGGCTTCGAGCGCGCTAATGGCTTCTCGCGGCAGGGGCGCGACATCATCCTGGAGGATGGCGCCTATGTCGGCTCGGGATCGATTGTCCTGGGACCGGCCCGAATCGGTCGCAACGCAGTGATCTACGCCGGTGCGGTTGTGATCGGCGATGTCCCGGCGCATAAAATCTATGCCGGCGTTCCGGCCAAGAAAGTCGGCGAGATTCCGCCAGCCTAGAGATGGCTGAGAAATTCGGATAAGCCGGCTATATTCGGCGCCATCACGAGTGAGGGATGGCATGCTGAAAATCTGGGGCCGCGACACGTCGTCCAATGTGCAGAAGGTGCTGTGGGCTTGCGCCGAGCTCGATCTTAAATTCGAGCGGCTCGATTGGGGCGGCAAATACGGCGGCAACAACGATCCCAAATACCGCGCAATGAATCCGAACGGGCTGGTGCCGACGGTGCTCGACGGCGATCTCATCCTGTGGGAATCGAATTCCATCCTGCGCTATCTCTGCGGAAAATATAATGGCGCCAAGCTGCATCCGCTCGATCCGGGCGCGCGCAGCCTGGTCGAGCGCTGGATGGATTGGCAATTGTCCCGGCTCAACGCGCCGATGGCGGCTTTGCTCTGGGGCTATTTCCGCACCCCGGCGGAAAAACGCGACGCGGCCGCCCTCGCCAGGCACCGCGAGGATGCGCTAGCGCTGTGGCGGGTGATCGATGAGCAGCAGCTCGCCCGGCACGATTACATCGCTGGCAAGGATTTCAGCCTTGCCGATATCGTCATCGGCATCTGGCTGCATCGCTGGTACCATTATCCGATCGAGCGGCCCGATCTGCCGCGGCTCAAGGCCTATTACGACCGCATCGCCAAGCGCACAGGCTTCATCGCTCATATCTCGGCGCCGCCAAGCTGAGGCGGAACCGCGTCACGCAGATGTGACCGCGAGGCCGCATAAAGCCCGCTTATCGTTTCGACCTCACAAGAGTGGAACAATCATGCGACAGAAAATGGATTACGGCGCGGCAATCGTCGGCGCTGCGGCGCTGCTGGCCCTCAGCGAGGCCGGCGGCTTGGCGCAGGACAAGGCGGGTTTCGTCAAGCAGCGCCAGGATTTCATGGGCAAGCAGCAGGACGATGTCAACGCCATCGGCGCCTTCGCCAAGGGGCAGGGCGGCCAGGCCGATGCGAAAGCGAAAGCCGCCGATCTGGTTTCGCTGGCGCCGAAAATCGTCGGCTGGTTCGAGGGCAAGTCCGACACCAGCACGACCGATCTGCCCGGCGTGTCGCGCGCCAAGCCGGAGATCTGGCAGAGCTTCGATAAATTCAAGGCGCTCGTACCGGTGCTGCAAGGCGAGGAGACCAAGCTCGTCGCCGCCATCGATAGCGGCGATCGCGTGGCGGTCGGTGCGCAGCTTGGCGCCATGTACAAGAACGGCTGCGGCGCCTGCCACACCGATTATCGCGGCCCCAAGACCTGAGCCGGGTGGAGAGCGCGATGCGATTGCGCAATTTCGCGCTGGCTTTGATCCTGGCCGCCCTGCCGCTTGCGGCACGCGCCGACGATGATGCCGTGACGCGCGGCGGCTACCTCTTCGACGCCGGCGATTGCGTCGCTTGCCACACCGATGCAAAAAACGACGGCGCGCGTCTCGCCGGCGGGCGAGCGTTGGCGACGCCCTTCGGCATCTTCTACGGACCCAACATCACGCCCGACCCGACGACCGGCATCGGCAATTGGAGCCTCGCCGATTTTCAGCGCGCGCTGCGCGAGGGCGAGGGCATCCATGGCGAGTATCTTTATCCGGTGTTTCCCTTCGGCTCCTTCACCGGCATGAGCGATGGCGACATCGCCGATCTCTACGCCTATCTGATGGCGCAAGCTCCAGTGGCGCGGCCCGACACGCCGCACCAGGTCAAATTCCCGTTCTCGATCCGGCCGCTGCTGATCGGCTGGCGCACGCTGTTCTTCGCGGAAGGACCGCTACAGCCGGTCGCCGTGCAAAGCGACGACTGGAATCGCGGCCGTTACCTCGCCGAGGCGGTGGTGCATTGCCAGGAATGCCACACCCCGCGCAATTTGCTCGGCGGGCTGGAGCACGCCCAGGCCTATGCCGGCAATCCGCAAGGCCCCGACGGGCTGAAAACCCCCAACATCACCCCGGACAAGGCGACCGGCATCGGCGATTGGTCGGCCGAGGATCTCGCCACCATGCTGAAGACTGGGCAGACGCCCGATGGCGATACGGTCGGCGACGCCATGGGCGAGGTGGTGCGCGGCACCGGCAATCTCACCGACGCCGATCGAGGCGCTATCGCGCTCTACATCAAATCCTTGCCGCCGCGGCGCGCGACGGGCAAATAGGGGTTATGGATCTCGGCATCAAGGGCAGGACCGCGCTGGTCTGCGCCGCCAGCAAGGGCCTCGGCAAGGGCTGCGCCGAGGCGCTGGCGCGCGAGGGTGTCGATCTCACCATCACCGCGCGCGGCAAGGATGCACTGGAAGCGACCGCGGCGGCGCTGCGCCAGGCCTATGGCGTCAAGGTCGTTGCGGTGGCGAGTGACATCACCACGCCAGAAGGCCGCGAGGCCGCGCTCAAGGCCTGCCCGTCGCCCGACATTCTCATCAACAACGCGGGTGGGCCGCCGACCGGCGATTTCCGTGATTGGGACCGTGAGACCTGGATCAAGGCGCTCGATTCCAACATGCTGACACCGATCGCCCTCATCAAGGCGACGCTCGACGCCATGCTGGCGCGCAAATTCGGGCGCATCGTCAACATCACCTCAAGCGCGGTGAAGGCGCCGATCGATATTCTGGGCTTGTCGAACGGCGCGCGCTCGGGGCTGACGGGATTCGTCGCCGGGCTCGCGCGCAAGACGGTGCGCGACAACGTCACCATCAACAATTTGCTGCCCGGAGCGATGGACACCGACCGCCTCACCGCCAATATCGCGACGATGGCGAAGCATCAGAACAAGACGGAGGAGGAGGCGCGCAAGCTGCGCCTCGCCGCCATGCCGGCCGGGCGCTTCGGCAGCGCGGCTGAATTCGGCGCGGCCTGCGCTTTTCTCTGCAGCGCGCAGGCGGGCTACATCACCGGCCAGAACTGGCTGGTCGACGGCGGTGCCTATCCAGGAACGTTTTAGGGAACTCAGCCGATCTCGGTGACGAGTGCTGCGACGGGGGCGTGGATCAGCGTCCGGCTGGGCGGGAAGAATAGCGTTACCGTGGTGCCGACGCCGACCTCGCTCTCGATCGCGAGGCGGCCGCCGTGCAGCTCGGCCATCGAGCTCGCCAGCGGCAGCCCGAGGCCGGTGCCGGTGTATTTGCGCTGCAGGCTGCTGTCGATCTGGACGAAGGGCTGCATCGCCTTCTCGATATCCTTGGCCGCGATCCCGATCCCGGTGTCGATGACGCGGATGAATGCGCCCTGATCCTCGGCGCAGCCAGCGACGATGCGCACCGAGCCCTTCGGCGTGAACTTGATCGCGTTGGCCAGCAGGTTGAGCAGCATCTGCTTCACCATGCGCTCGTCAGCGTTAATGGTCGGCAGATCGCCCGCCAGATCGGAGATGAGCTCGATGCCGGCGCCGGTGGCGCGCTCGCGCACGATGCGCATGCAGCATTCGATGGCATCGCGCAGATCGATCGGTGAATCGTTGAGCGTCAGCTGGCCGACCTCGATCTTGGAGAGGTCGAGGATATCGTTGATGATCTTGAGCAGATGGATGCCGCTTTCGCGCACGTCGCGCACGTATTCGCGGTAGGAAGCGTGGCCGAGCGGCCCGAGTGTCTCCTGCATCATGATCTCGGAGAAGCCGATGATGGCGTTGAGCGGCGTGCGCAGCTCGTGGCTCATATTGGCGAGAAAATCGGATTTGGCGCGGTTGGCGGATTCGGCGGTGTTTTTAGCCTCGATGAACTGACGCTCGGCGCGCCGCAATTCCTCCTCGCGGCGCTTCAGCTCGGTGATGTCGAGGCGAATGGCAATGACGCCGCCTTCGGAGGTGCGCCGCTCGATGATCTGGCTGTAGCGGCCGTCGTTGTAGGCGCGGATAATCGAGCTGTTGGCGGCGCGATGACGCCCCATGCGCTCGGCGATCCAGCGCTCGAAATCGGCGTCGACGTCCTGCACATAGCCGCTCGCCACGTGAGCGCGCAACAGTTCCTCGTATTTGGTGCCGGGAACCAGCAGATGCGCGGCCATCGGGAAATAGCGTTGCGTCGCGCTGTTGCAGAAGACGATGCGGTCCTCGGCGTCGCACAGCATCAGGCTGGCGGGAACGTTCTCGATCGCCTCGATGAAGCGGCGATTGGCTTCGGTGGCGCGATGCTCGGCTTGGACATGATCGGTGACGTCGCAGGCGATGCCGCGATAGCCCATGAAGGCGCCGTCCGCGCCATAGAGCGGCGCACCGCTGGCGCGCAGATAACGCGTGCCGCGCCGGGTGGTGATGGGGACGATCGCGTCGTGATAGGGCTTGTGCGCCTTCAAGGTGGCGAGGTGCGCCTGGACGCTCTGGTCATTGGGCGCGCGGCTGAAATTCTCGACCAATTGGCCGATCAGCTTCTCCGGCTTGGTGCCGAGCGCCTGCTCGATGGGCCCGATGATGCGGGTGAAGCGCAGCTCCGAATCGGCTTCCCAGATCCAGCTCAGCGAGCATTGCAGCGCGTCCGTCAGCATGGTCTGCGATTCGGCGAAGGTCGCCTCGGTGGCGGCCAGCCGCGCTTCCAGCACAGCGAAATCCGCCGCTGCCGGCCCGGCGGTGGGCAGGGAGGCGGTTTCGCTGAGACGTTGCGGCGCTGCGGTCATAAATTGGGCACGAGTTTCGCTTCGGATAAACGCGAAAATGTCGCAAACTTAGATTAACGCCGGCTGAATACACCCGAATCGGGTGTTCGACCCGGGATTATCGCAGCTGCGAAAGGGTGCTTGACCCTGCAACCTTAGGGAATAACATCATTTCCGGATTGGCTGCGACTCGTCCTTCGCTCCTGCAATAAACGCCCCCCATAACGACACCAGGATTGCGGCATATGCTTTATGAGACCTATCAGGCCCAGGCCGACGTCCTCGCGCCGATACGGTCGATGGCCCAGACCATGCAGGGCCTGCTGACCCAGCCCTGGCCGCTTTTCGCCAATCATCCGATGGTGCGCAGCGCCGCGGCGGCCTGCGAGATGCTCGGCCGCGCCGGCATGGGACACGAGCGCCCGGCCTTCGGCATCAAGAGCGCCGCAATCGACGGCCGCGTGGTCGAGGTGGTGGAGGAGGTGACGCAGCGTCACCCGTTCTGCAACTTGCTCCATTTCCGCAAGGAAAACGCACCAGCCGGGCCGCCGGTGCTGCTGGTGGCGCCGCTTTCCGGCCATTTCGCGACATTGCTGCGCGGCACGGTCGAGACGCTTCTGCCCGACCACGACGTCTACGTCACCGACTGGATCAATGCGCGTGCCGTGCCGCTGCTCTACGGCCGCTTCGATCTCGACGACCATATCGAGCTGATGACGAGCTACATGCGGGCGCTTGGGCCCGAGCTCAATGTCATCGCGGTGTGCCAGCCGGCGGTGCCGGTGCTGGCGGCGGTGGCGCTGATGGCAGCGGATAACGATCCCGATCAGCCGCGCTCGATGGTGTTGATGGGCGGCCCGATCGACACCAGGGTCAACCCGACCAAGGTAAACCAACTCGCCACCACGCGGCCGCTCGCTTGGTTCGAACGCCACGTCGTCGCCGCGGTGCCGGCGCGCTACCCCGGCGCCTTCCGCCGGGTCTATCCGGGCTTTATCCAGCTTGCCGGATTCATGACGATGAATCTCGACCGCCACGTCACCGCCCATGTCGAGCTCTTCAATCACCTGGTGCAGGGCGACGGCGACAGCGCCAACGCCACCAAGAAATTCTACGACGAATACATGACGGTGATGGATCTCTCCGCCGATTTCTATCTGCAGACCATCGAGCGGGTATTTCAGCGCCACGCGTTGCCGCTCGGCAGCTTCGCCTCGCGTGGCCGGCCAGTCAGTCCGCGCGCCATCAACCGGACATCCATGCTTACCATCGAGGGCGAGAATGACGATATCTGCGCCGTCGGCCAGACCTCGGCGGCGCGCGACCTGCTGACCGGGCTCGATCCGGCCAAGAAGGCGCGCTATGTCCAGCCCGATGTCGGCCATTACGGCGTCTTCAACGGAAGGCGCTGGCGCACCGAGATCTATCCGCGGCTGCGGGACTTCATTCGCGCGCAGGGATAAGACTACAATAGGGCGACAAGAAACGGCCGGCCGGAACGGCCGAGGGGAGAGGGCATGGCTAAATCGGGCAAAGTCATTATCACCTGCGCGGTGACCGGGGCGATTCACACCCCGACCATGAGTCCCTATCTGCCGCTGACGCCGGACGAGGTCGCCGAGCAGGCGATCGGCGCGGCCGAGGCGGGAGCGGCGATCCTCCATCTCCATGCGCGCGACCCGAAGGACGGGCGGCCGACGCCCGACCCGGCGGTGTTCATGCAATTCCTGCCGCGTATCAAGCAGGCGACCGACGCCGTCATCAACATCACCACCGGGGGCGGGCTCGGCATGACGCTGGCCGAGCGCCTCGCGGCGCCGGTCAAGGCCTCGCCCGAGATGTGCTCCCTCAACATGGGCTCGATCAATTTCGGGCTCTACCCGATGCTGAACCGCTACAAGGAGTTCAAGCATCCCTGGGAAAAGCCCTATCTCGAAGGCACCCGCGATTTTGTCTTCAAGAACACCTTCGCCGATATCGAGGGCACGCTGAAGACGCTGGACGAGGGCCACGGCACCCGCTTCGAGTTCGAATGCTACGACGTCGGCCACCTTTATAACCTCGCGCATTTCCTCGACCGCAAGCTGGTCAAGCCGCCGCTCTTCGTGCAGACCATCTTCGGCATCATGGGCGGCATCGGCGCCGATCCGGAAAACCTCACCCACATGAAGCGCATCGCCGACAAGCTGTTCGGCGAGGATTACTATTGGTCGATCCTCGCCGCCGGGCGCCACCAGCTTCCCTTCGTCACCATGGGCGCGGTGATGGGCGGCAATGTCCGCGTCGGACTCGAGGATTCGCTTTATATCGGCAAGGGCCAGCTCGCCAAGACCAATGCCGAGCAGGTCAGCCGCATCCGCTCCATCCTCGAAAATCTCTCGCTTGAGATCGCCTCGCCGACCGAGGCGCGCCAAATGCTTGCCCTCAAGGGCGGCGACCGCGTGACCTTCTGATGATCGACAAGCGGGTCAAGACCATCGCCGCAGCGGTGGCCGGGATTAAGAGCGGCGCCACCGTGCTCTGCGCCGGATTCGGCTCGGTCGGCGAGCCGATCGAGCTGATCGAGGCGCTGATCGTGCTCGGCGTCAAGGACCTCACCATCGTCAACAACAACGCCGGCACCGGCGAGACCGGCGTCGCCGCGCTGATCAAGGCGGGCTGCGTGCGCAAGGTGGTCTGCTCCTATCCGCGCACCACCGATCCGCATGTCTTCGAGGCGGCCTACAAGGCGGCCAAGATCGAGTTGGAATTGGTGCCGCAAGGCACGCTGTCCGAGCGCATGCGCGCCGCCGCGGCGGGGCTGGGCGGCTTCTTCACCCGCACCAGCGCCGGCACCAAGATCGCTGCCGGCAAGGAAACCCGCGAGATCGACGGCAAGCTCTACGTGCTGGAAAAGCCGCTGTCGGGTGACGTGGCGCTGCTCAAGGCGCTCAAGGCCGACCGCTGGGGCAATCTCGTCTATAGCAAATCGGCGCGGAATTTCAATCCGGTGATGGCGAGCGCGGCGGCGCTCACCATCGCCCAAGTCGGCGAGATCGTCGAGCTGGGCGCGCTCGATCCCGAGGCGGTCGTCACGCCCGGAATTTTCGTCGACCGCGTCGTCGTCGCATGAGCGAAGCTGACGCCGATGCCGGCAACGTCAAGGAAATCGCCTATTGGAACGGCACGGCCGGGCGCAACTGGACCGCGCGGCAGGAGGAATGGGACAGTGTCGCCAAGGATGTCACCGCCGCCGCGATCGCGCGCGCCGCGGTGCAGCCCGGCGAGCGCGTCGTCGATATCGGCTGCGGCTGCGGCGGCACCACGCTGGAGCTTGGCAAGCGCGTCGGGCCGCAGGGCAGGGTGCTCGGCCTCGACATCTCTACCGTCATGCTGGCGCGCGCAGTGGAGCGCACGCTGCCCGGGCTGCCGATCAAATTCATCGAAGCCGATGCGACGATTTATCAATTCCCTCGGCGCCAATTCGATCTGCTGTTCTCGCGCTTCGGCGTGATGTTCTTCGCCGATCCGGCGCGCAGCTTCACCAACATGCGGACAGCGTTGCGACCTGGCGGACGGCTGGCCTTTGCCTGTTGGCGGCCGCCGAAAGAAAATCCATGGATGATGGTGCCGCTCAACGGCACCTATCTCCATGTGCCGCCATTGCCCAAGCCCGGACCCGAGGATCCGGGGCCGTACTCCTTCGCCAATACCGAGCGCGTCCGCCGGATCCTCGGCGCCGCCGGATTCCAAGCAATTGAATTCCAACCCTTCGATGTCGATCTCGATCTCGGCGTCGGGCGCGGGCTCGATTCCGCGGTTGGCTGCGCGCTGAGCATCGGCGCCACCAGCCGCGCCATCGAGGGCCAGCCGCAAGCTGTCCGTGACAAGGTGGCCGTCGCGGTGCGCGACGTTCTGGCGCCCTATCGGCGCGGCACGAAAGTGCCGCTTGCCGCCGCGGTCTGGCTGGTCAGTGCTTTGAGTCCCGCCTAAAATGGTGCGATGAGCGTGCAGCCTTTATCCCGCCGCCAGATGGCCTGGCGCGCCGCGCAGGACATTCCCGACGGCGCCTATGTCAATCTTGGCATTGGCCTGCCGACGCTGTGCTCGGATTTCATCCCGCCCGATCGCGAGATCGCCTTTCATAGCGAGAACGGCATTCTTGGCCTGGGCAAGGCGCCGGCGCCGGGCAAGGAAGACCCCGACCTCATCAATGCGGGGAAGCAGCTCACCACGCTGGTGCCGGGCGGCTCGTTCTTCCACCACAACGACGCCTTCCTGATGATCCGCGGCGGGCATATCGATTTGTCGCTGATGGGCGCCTTCGAGGTCTCGGCCAAGGGCGATCTCGCCAATTGGGCGACCAACGACCCGACGGCGCCGCCCGGCGTCGGGGGTGCCATGGATCTGGCGGCGGGCTCGCGCGAGGTGCGGGTGCTGCTCGAGCACACGACGAAGGAGGGCGCACCCCGCCTGCTGAAGGAATGCCGCTATCCGCTGACGGCGCCCCAATGCGTCAGCCGCATCTACACCAATCTCGCGGTGATCGACGTGACGCCGGACGGTCTTGTGGTGCGCGAGATGGTGGAGGGGATGGATCTGGCCGGGTTGCAAAAGCTGACCGAGCCCAAGCTCAGCCTCGCCAATGATTGGAAGAAATTGAGCGCGCCGCCGGTCTAGCCGTTGGTTTCGAGCTTCCGCACAAGCGCCATCCAATTATCCTTGGGCGCGACCCATTCCGCATTGCCGGCGGTCTCGATCAGCGTCACCCCGCCGAAGCTCCACAGCTTGCGCCAAGAGCCGAGCGTGGCCAGCGCCTGGGTCTCGACCCGCTGCTTCACCCGCTTATGCATATAGGCGCGACCGAGGGTGAAATATCCTAGCGTGCCGAATGCCGCGATGCTGACCGCCCACATCCAGCCGCCGAACCACCACGCCAGCCCCGCCGCGACCAGAATGCCATAGGCGAAGCGGTTGCCGTCGGCCTCGACGCCGACCGGGCTGTCGATATGGGTGAGGCGGCTGTAATCGAGGCGCAGCGAGACGCGGCCCGCCGCGCGCAGGCGCAGCAGCGACGCGAACAGCGCCTCGGCGGTTTCGGGCGTGGCGTCGGGCGCGGCCGGAATCGTCCCGGCCGGTTGGGCTGAATCGGCGGCTGTCATGCGCGGGCGGTATTCTCGATGACGCAGGCGATGCCCTGGCCGACGCCGATGCACATGCTCACCAGCGCATAGCGGCCCTTGCTGCGCTGAAGCTGGCGGATCGCGGTCAATGCCAGGCGCGCGCCCGACGCGCCGAGCGGATGGCCGATGGCGATGGCGCCGCCATTCGGATTGATGCGTGAATCGTCGAAGGGAATCCCGAGCAGCTTCAGGCAGCCGAGCACCTGGCTGGCGAAAGCCTCGTTGATCTCGATCACGTCCATGTCCTTCAGCGTCTTGCCGGCGCGCGCCAGCGCCTTTTGCGACGCGGGCACCGGGCCGATGCCCATGACGCGGGGCGGCACGCCGGCGATCGCGGCGGAAACGATACGCGCCATCGGCGCCTTGCCCGCCTTGTCGCCGATCGATTTGGTGCCGAGCAGCAGCGCTGCGGCGCCGTCATTGATGCCCGACGCATTGCCGGCGGTGACCACGCCGTCGGGATAGACCGGGTTCAGCTCGGCGAGGCGCTCCATCGTCGTGTTGGGGCGCGGATGTTCGTCCTGGTCGATGATTGTCTCGACGTCTTTTTTGGCGCCCGGCACTGTCACCGGCAGCAGCTCGCCGGTATAGAAGCTGTCGGCCTTGGCCTTGGCATATTTCTCCTGCGAGGCAAGCGCGAAACGGTCGGCCTGCTCGCGGGTGATGCCCTGGTCGCGCGCGACGTTGTCGCCGGTCTGCGGCATGGTGTCCTCGCCGAAGCTCTTGGTGATCTTCGGATTGGGGAAACGGGCGCCCATGGTTGAATCGAATATCTTGGCGGTGCGGCTATAGGCCTGCTCCGACTTGGCGAGCACGAAGGGCGCCCGGCTCATACTCTCGACGCCGCCGGCGACGAAGAGCTGGCCCTGGTTGCAGCTCGCCGCCCGCGCGACATCGAGCACCGCGGCGAGACCGCTGCCGCACAGCCGGTTGACGGTGAGGCCGCCGGTCTCCATCGGCAAGCCGCTCAGCAGCGCCGCGTGACGCGCGATGTTGCGCGAATCCTCGCCCGCCTGATTGGTGCAGCCGATCACCGCATCTTCGTAATCGGCGAGCGCGAAGGGATTACGCTGGATCAGCGCCGCGATCACCCCGGCGAGCAGATCGTCGGGACGAATTGGCGCCAGCACCCCGGCATGCCGCCCGATCGGCGTGCGCAAACCGTCGTAAATATAGGCGTCTTGCATGGAGCGGTCCTTGAAGAGGGGGCGGCAAATCCTATGGAAAACTAGGCATTCGGCGGGCATGCCACAAGCAGCTTCGGCACATGGCTGAGGCGCGGCGGTTGGCGGACTCGCCGGTGGTGTTACGGGCCTTTTGACCAAGCCCGACCTGGTCAATCTCGGCCAGCCGGTCTGGCGCTAGCACGATCTAGCCTCACATCGAAGAATCCCGAAGTGTCGCGTGGCGCGCCTGGATTCTTTGCGTGGTCAGTGCGGGTGTCTCGACAAGCTCGGTGCGGGATGATAATGAGCGCTCCCCGCCGAAGCCCCGAGTCATCGCATGCGCGACTTCCAACAGCCGAGCCGCTCCCCCGCCATCTCCGGCGAAGCCATGGCGGCGACCTCGCATCCGCTGGCGACGCTGGCCGCGCTCGACGTGCTGCGCGCCGGCGGCAATGCGGTCGACGCGGCGCTTGCCGCGGCGGCGGTGCTCTGCGTCGCCGAGCCGCAGATGACCGGCCTCGGCGGCGATTGCTTCGTGCTCTATTCCCCGAAAGCCGGATTGCCGAAAGCGCTCAACGGTTCCGGCCGCGCGCCGGAGAAGGCTACGGCCGCGTGGTTCGCCGAGCGCGGCATCAAGACGATCGACGCGCGCTCGCCGCACGCGGTCACCGTGCCGGGGGCGGTCGATGCGTGGCTGCGTCTCCATGCCGATTACGGCACCAAGGATCTCGCCGAGCTTTTCCTGCCGGCGATCAATTGGGCGGAGCAGGGGGTTCGAATAACTCCGCGCGTGGCTTTCGATTTCAACTTCGCGCAAGCGACGGCAAAATCCGATCCCGACGCGGCGAAAATCTTCGCGCCGGGCGGTACCATTCTCGGCATCGGCGACCGGTTGCGCCTGCCGGCGCTCGCCGAGACCTTGAAGCGCATCGTGCGCGACGGCCGCAAGGGCTTCTACGAGGGCGAGGTCGCCGCCGACATGGTGGGAAAGCTCAATGCGCTCGGCGGTCTTCATGCCATGGCGGATTTCGCGGCGCAGACCAGCGATTATGTCGAGCCGATCTCGGCGCAGTATCGCGGCTACGAGGTCTTCGAATGCCCGCCCAACGGCCAGGGCGTGGCGGCACTGCTCATGCTGCGGATATTATCGGGCTACGATCTCGCCGGTGCGACCTACGGCGAGGCCGACCGCATCCATCTCCATGCCGAAGCGGCGAAAGCCGCCTATCGCGCGCGCGACAATGTCGTGGGCGATCCGGCGCAGGCGAAGGTGCCGGTCGATGCTCTGCTGGCGCAGGATTATGCCGCCGGCCTGCGCCAGAAGATCAGGCTCGACCGCGCCGCCGATCCCGCCATCTTCGACGAGGTCGAGCACAAGCACACCGTGTTGCTCTGCATCGTCGATCGCGACCGCAACGCGATTGCCTTCATCAATTCGCTGTTCGACGAATTCGGCACCGGCATCCTGGCGCCCAAAAGCGGCGTGCTGCTGCACAGTCGCGGCAAGACCTTCCGTACCTTGCCGGGCCACCCGAATGCCATCGCGCCGGGCAAGCGGCCGCTGCACACCATCATTCCCGGCATGCTGATGCAGGCCGGGCGCGCGGTGATGCCGTTCGGCGTGATGGGCGGGCATTACCAGGCGAACGGCCACGCGCATTACATCTCGCAGATCCTCGATCGCGGGCTCGACCCGCAGGCCGCAACCGAGGTGCCGCGCAGCTTCGCCTATGACGGCGTGTTGCAATTGGAGCGCGGCATTGGCGAGGACATCGCGCAGGATCTCGCATCGCGCGGCCACCGCATTACGCGGCCGGAAAAGCCGCTGGGCGGCGCGCAGGCGGTGTGGATCGATCATGAGAAGGGCCTGCTGATCGGCGGCTCCGATCCGCGCAAGGACGGCTTGGCGCTGGGATATTAACGCGGCATGTTGACGCGCTTGGCAGAGCGGGCCGGCTCGCGTAGATAACAGCGCCGAACTCATCTCGGCTTCCACACAAAAAATGGGGTTTTGGCGGCGCCATGCCGAGCCGATACTGACACCATGACCGAACTCATTCTCCAGCACGGATTGAAATTCGAGGATTTGTACCGCCGCGACGGGGCGGTGCGGCTCGACGCCGCTTTCCTCATGCATCTCGCCTCGGTCGATGCGGGGCTGCATGTCCGGCTGGTGGCGGCGCGCGCCGCCGGAGATGCCGTCTCGGTCAAGGATGAATCGGAGCTTGTCGTCGTTCTCGCCCCTCACGTCGAGGATTTCATTGGCGCCAGTTTTGGGATAGCGAAAGAAGTCCGCGAGCTCCAGGAAAAGCACGACCGCATCGCACCGATTTTCATCGTCAAGCGGCTCTTTGTTCAACGTAGGGCCGTGAAAGGCATCACCGCGGAGCAGGCGGCATCCATCGACGGCCCCGCTCTGGCGCGCGAGATCGAAGTCATCCTGGGCGAAAAGCTCACCGAGATCGCCTTCGCCCGCAAGGTCGCCGCCTGGCTCGACGACGAATCCCACCATGCCGCCGAGCTCGATCTCGCTGCGCGCTATGCCGCCTGGGCGACGCTGTCGCCCGCCGGCCGCGCCCGCCACCGCAGCGGCGTTCTCTTCAAGCTGCCGCACAAGATCGACATCAATCATCTGGTGCCGGTCGAGATCGATCTGGCGCCGGGCACGCCGGTGCAACGCTTCCACGCCAATAAATGGCGCCGACGCGAGGGCTTCGCGCTGACCGATCCGGGCACCGACCTCACCGGCGCGCTCGACCAGGCGAATTACTGCATCTGGTGCGCGCATCAGAGCAAGGACAGCTGCTCGCACGGCATCAAGGACAAGAAGTCGGGGGCGTTCCAGAAGAGCCCCTTTGGCGTGACGCTGGCGGGCTGCCCGCTCGAGGAAAAAATCTCCGAGATGAACGAGGTCAAGGCGAAGGGCCAGTCGATTGGGGCTCTCGCCATCGCCATCATCGACAATCCGATGATCGCCGGCACCGGCCACCGTATCTGCAACGATTGCATGAAGGCCTGCATCTACCAGAAGCAGGAGCCGGTCGATATTCCACAGGTCGAAACGCGGACGCTGAAGGACGTGCTGGCATTGCCCTGGGGCTTCGAGATCTACAGCCTGCTGACGCGCTGGAACCCGCTCCATCTGCGCCGGCCGGTGCCGCGCGAAGATAGCGGCTACAAGGTGCTGGTGGTCGGGCTCGGCCCCGCCGGATTCACGCTCGCGCATCATCTGATGAATGACGGCCACCATGTCGTCGGCATCGACGGCCTCAAGATCGAGCCGCTCGACGCGGCGATCTCCGGCGTCGAATTGTCGGGCAAGCGCCGCGCCTTCGCGCCGATACGCGACGCGGACTCGCTGTTCGATTCACTCGACGACCGGGTGATGGCGGGGTTCGGTGGCGTCGCCGAATACGGCATCACCGTCCGCTGGGACAAGAATTTTCTCAAGGTCATCCGCCTGCTGCTCGAGCGCCGCGCGGAATTCGCCATGTTCGGCGGCGTGCGATTCGGCGGCACCCTCACCATCGACGATGCCTTCGCACTGGGATTCGACCACATCGCGCTCTGCGCCGGCGCCGGGCGGCCGACCATCGTCGAGATGAAGAACAAGCTGGCGCGCGGCGTGCGCCAGGCCTCGGATTTCCTGATGGCGCTGCAATTGACCGGCGCCGCCAAGACCGAGAGCATCGCCAACCTCACCGTGCGCCTGCCGGTGGTGGTGATCGGCGGCGGCCTGACCGCGATCGACACCGCGACGGAATCGCTCGCCTATTATCCGGTGCAGGTCGAGAAATTCCTGTCGCGCTACGAGATTCTCGCGGCGGAGCTCGGCGAGGCGGCGGTGCGCGAGAGCTGGAGCGAGGAGGACACCGCAACCGCCGAGGAGTTCCTGTCCCATGCGCGCGCCATCCGCGCCGAGCGCACGGTGGCCAAGCGCGAAAGCCGCGCGCCGCGGCTGATCGAGCTCATCGACAAATGGGGCGGCGTCACCATCGCCTATCGCCGGCGGCTGATCGACGCGCCGAGCTATACCCTCAACCACGAGGAAGTGACGAAAGCGATGGAGGAGGGCATCCGCTTCGCCGAGGAGCTGGCGCCCGAAGCAGTCGAGACTGATCGTTGGGGCCATGCCGAGGCGTTGACCTTGCAGCGCCACCGCTGGGATGAATCGATCAAGGCGGTGATCGCCACCGGAATCAACGTCACGCTGCCGGCGCGCTCGATCCTGGTCGCCGCCGGCACGCAGCCCAATACCGTGCTGGGCCGCGAGGATCCCGATAACGTCTCGCTCGATGGCCGCTATTTCCAGGCCTATGACGAAGCGGGCAATCCCACCAAGCCCGAGCGCGTGGCGAAGCCCGCCGAGGTGCGCGTGTTGATGAGCAAGCGCGAGGATGGCCGCGCCATCAGCTTCTTCGGCGATCTGCACCCCTCATTTGCCGGCAATGTGGTGAAGGCGATGGGTGGCGCCAAGCAAGGCTATCCGGTGGTGAGTCGCGTGCTCGGCCGCCGCAGGCCGGAGGCGCAGGATCCGCGCGATCTGCTCGACAAGCTCAACGACGAGCTGCGTCCGACCGTGCACCAGGTCATCCGGCTGACGCCCACCATCGTTGAGGTGGTGGTGCGGGCGCCCATCGCCGCGCGCGCCTTCCATCCCGGGCAATTCTACCGGTTGCAGAATTACGAGACGCAGAGCCATTCGGTCGACGGCACGCGGCTCGCGATGGAGGGGCTGGCGCTGACCGGCGCATCGGTCGACCGCGGCAAGGGCCTACTCTCGACCATCGTGCTCGAAATGGGCGGCTCGTCCGATCTCTGCGCGCTCTTAAAGCTGGGCGAGCCTGTGATCCTGATGGGCCCGACTGGAACCCCGACAGAAACCCCGAGCGGCGAGAACGTGCTGCTGATCGGCGGCGGGCTGGGCAATGCCGTGCTGCTGTCGATCGGCCAGGCGCTGCGCCTGGCGGGCTCGCGCGTGCTTTATTTCGCCGGCTATAAGCGCATCGAGGACCGCTACAAGGTGGCTGAGATCGAGGGTGGCGCCGATAGCGTGATCTGGTGCTGCGACGAGGCGCCCGGATTCACGCCGACCCGGAAGGTGGACCGCGCCTATGTCGGTAATATCGTCGCCGCCATCGCCGCCTATGGCGAGGGGAAGTTAGGCAAAGCGCCAATCGGGCTCGATAGCATCGACCGCCTTATCGTCATCGGCTCGGACGGCATGATGGCGGCGGTGGCGCGAGCGCGCGACGGCGTCTTGAAGCCCTTGCTCAAGCCTGGCAACCGGGCCATCGCCTCGATCAACTCGCCGATGCAATGCATGATGAAGGAAATCTGCGCCCAATGCCTTCAGGTGCAAATCGACCCGGTGAGCGGGGAGGAGATTGTGGTGTTCTCCTGCTTCAACCAGGACCAGCCGCTCGAGCGAGTCGATTTCGGCGTGCTGCGCCAGCGGCTCGACCAGAATGCGGCGCAAGAAAAGCTGTCGCGGCTGTGGATTGATCGCTGCCTGCGCCATCTTGGCGAACGTCAGGCCGCCAAATAAATTATAAAATCATCGGCTTAGCTTGCACCATTAAGGCGCTAGCGAATCGAGAGGCAAAATCTGCCAGCCATCCGCGCCCAAGGCCTCGAGCGGACGGAAGCGCGCCTTATAGGCCATCTTGGCGCTCGCCCCAATCCAATAGCCCAGATAGACGTAGGGCAGGCCGCGCCGCCGCGCCTCGTCGACCAGACCCATCACCAGCAAGGTGCCGAGTCCGCGCTTGGGCGCCGCCGGATCGTAAAAGCTGTAGACCGCCGACAGCCCGTCATCGAGCAGATCGGCCAGGCACGCCCCGGCGAGATCGCCGGAATTGTCCCGCAGCGTGACCAGCAAAGTCGGCAACGGGCTGTCCTCGATCATGGCGCGGTAATCGCCGAAGATCATCGCCGCCATGTCGCTCTCGGCATGGCGCGAGCGCTGATAGCGCTGGAACAGCCGGAACTGCTCGCCATCGGCGCGCGCCACCGAGGCGGCGGCGGCGAGGTCGCGATTAGCGTTGCGGATGCGGCGCTGCGAGCGGCTTTCGCTGAAGGAATCGACCGGGATGCGTACCGGGACGCAGCCGCCGCAGCCGGTGCAGGCCGGGCGATAGGCGAGGCCGTGACTGCGGCGGAATCCGGCGCGCGACAGCTCGTTATAGAGAGCGGGCGCGCCGCGGCCGAACAGCTCGGTCACCAGCTTGCGCTCGACGCGGCCCTCGATATAGGGGCAGGACAGCGCACCGGTGGCGAAGAAATGCTGCGGCGGGTCGATGTCGCGCGCCATGTCGCCGCGGCTGCGGCGCGGATCGAAGACGACCGGCGGGTCGGGCAGGCGGCTATGGCCTTCTGGCATAAGCGGGCGCGCCTCTTTCATGGCTGGATTATGACCGCTGCCGCCCGCGCCTTGCAAGCGCTTGAGGCTGCGGCCGATTCGCCGCAGCAGTGCGAATTTGCTATATTTGGCCGGTCACTGCCGTCGCAACCAAGCGCAAGGAAGGGTCGCCCATGCCCGCTTTCATCGTCGCCGAAATCGACGTCACCGACGCCAAGGGCTACGAGCCCTATAAGGTCATGGCTCAGGAATCGATCGCCCGTCACGGCGGCAAGTACATCGCGCGCGGCGGCAAGACCGTCTCGCTCGAGGGCGACAAGCCCAACCGCGTCGTCATCCTGCAATTCGACACGCTCGCGGCGGCAGAGAAATTCTATCACTCGCCAGATTACCAGCAGGCGGTGGTATCGCGGCAAAAGGCCTCGAAGGGCCGACTCTATATCGTCGAGGGCTGAGCCGCGCGCAGCCGGACGCAAAGGGGCAAGCGATGCATCAGACCGAAGACATTCTCTTTGCCGTTCTGCTGCAGCTCATCGTCATCGTGCTCGCCGCGCGCGGCGCCAATCGGCTCGCGCGCCGTTGGGGCCAGCCCGCCGCGGTTGGCGAGATCGTCGTCGGCCTGATGCTCGGCCCGTCCTTGCTCGGCTATGCGCTGCCCGACCTATCGCAGTTCATCTTCAGCCCCGCCGCCACGATGCCGATCTCGGTCCTCAGCCAGCTCGGCCTCATCCTGCTGATGTTCCAGATCGGCAGCGATTTCAAGTTTTCGTATCTCGGCAACGCACGTAACCGCAAGACGACTATCGGCATCGCGCTGGTCAGCATCGCCGTGCCCTTCGCTCTTGGCCTGTTGATCGGCGCCCTGTCGTCGTCGATCCTGGCGCCCAGCGTCGACATCATCACCTATAGCCTCTTCGTCGGCGTCGCGATGGCGATCACCGCGGTGCCGATTCTGGGGCGAATCCTGCGCGAATTCGACCTGACGCGGACCGAGATCGGCGTGATCGCCATCTCCGCCGCGGCGATCAACGACGTGATCGGCTGGCTCATGCTGGCGGGTATCACCGCCTATGCCAGCGCGCGTTTCTCGGCCGAGGTGAGCTCGCTGCAGATCGGCGGCATCGTCGTCCTTGCGCTCGCGCTGTGGTTCGTCGGCCGGCCGGCAGTGAATTGGCTGCTGCGACAGCTGCCGGTCGCGGACGGACGGGTTTCACCCAACCTCATGGCGGTCACCCTCGGCGTGCTCTTTGCGCTGGCCATCTGCACCTATCTGCTTGGCATCTTCTCGATCTTCGGCGGCTTTGCGACGGGATTGCTGTTCCATCGCCATCGCGGTTTCGTCGAGGCTTGGCGCAACCAGGTCGGGCAATTCGTGCTCGTGTTTTTCCTCCCGGTCTTCTTTACTTACACCGGCTTACGCACCAACATCCTTGGCCTCGTCACGCTGTCGGATTGGAGCTGGTGCGGAATCATCTGCGCCGCCGCGATCCTCGGCAAGATCGTGCCGGTCTACTTCGCTGCGCGAGCCGGCGGTTTCAGCCGCGACGATTCAGCGACCTTGGGCGTACTGATGAACACGCGTGCCCTGATGGAGCTCATCGTGCTCAATGTCGGCTTTGATCTGGGGTTCATCCCGCAGCATGTCTTCACCATGCTGGTCATCATGGCAGTGGTAACGACGATGATGTCGGCGCCGCTGCTGCGCGTTTTCCTGCGGCGCACCGGCCACGTCATTCCGCTGCAGATTGAAGCCTAGGCGATTTACGGCGGCGCCAGGATGAGCGTGCCGCCGCTCGCATCGTCGCCGAGCTGCACATAAGACAGATCGCGCCACGGCTTCAGCAGATCGTCCCAATGCGGCGACAGCGGATTGCCCGACTGGCCGGGCACGACGATAAAGCGGGCCTGGCTCGGTGCCGCCATGTCGACGATCATGCGCATCACCGGCCCGTGCCGGTCGGCATAAGGCGCGTTATCGTTGGCGACGAAGAAAGCGCCGGCATTGACGGTGTCGATGCCGCCATCGGCGGCGAGGCGAGGCGTCAGCCAATCCTGCAGGTAAAGCACTTTCGACCACAGCGGATGCTCGAACAGCGCCGGATGCGCCGTGCCCCATTTCCAGAGAGTCATATCGCTGCCGAAGCGGGAGGTCAGATCGTCGAGGGCGCGGTCGAGGCTCTGGGTCAGCAAGGCATCGCAGCCGCCGCTGCCGCACCAATCCTGGTGATTTGCCAGAATGCCCTGCACCACATTGGGCCTGAGGCTCCAATAATCGTCGAACAATCCCCCAAGCTTTTCCGCGAATAGCGCGCGATTGATCTCGCGCAGCCAGGCGGCGAAGACGAGGGGAGCGGCGCTGCCGCGGTCCATGCGGAAATCCCATTGCCGCAACAAGGCGAGCGCCGCCTTGGCGCGCTCGGTCACCGGATCGATGGTCTGCAGCAAAGGCATCAGGCTGCGCGCCATCGGCGAGAGATCGTCGCCCTGCATCGCCGCCGCACCGTCCATATCGAGGGCCGGATGCTGATCGAGCATTTCGAAGATGCGCTCGGCGCGGGAGGGCAGGTCCCAATCGCGGCCAAGAAAATAGGGGTAATTTTTCGGCACGATGCGGTTATTGGCGGTGGCGAGGCGGCCCGATGACGGATCGAATTGCTGCGGCATCGCGTCGAAGGGAACGCTGCCGGTCCAGGCAAAATCGTCGGTGGCTCCTGAAACCGGTAGCCAGCCGTCACCCTTGGCGCGGATCGGTATGCGCGCCGGCGCGATGAAGCCGATATGCCCGTCTGCATCGGCATAGACGATGTTCTGCTGCGGCGCCGCCATGTCCTTTAGCGCGGCGGTGAATTCGCTCCAATTATTGGCATGGGCGAGACGCCAGATCGCCTCGGGCGAGCGGTCGTCGCCGCTGAGCCATGTCGCCTGCAGCGCGAGCACGGCGCCCGGCGACGCATCGAAGCCGGCGAGATCGGAGATCACCGGGCCGTGCCGCGTCGTGCGGATGGTGAGGGTCTCGGACGCGCCGTCGCGCACCTCGATATGCTCCTCGCGGGTCTCGAAGGGCAGCGAGCCGCCCGGCGCCAGGTAATGCATGGGGTCGGCCGGATCGGGCGTCTCGACATAGAGGTCTTCCACGTCGCTGCCGGTGGTGGTGAAGCCCCAGGCGATGCGGTCGCTATGTCCGATGACGATGAAGGGCGCGCCGGGCGCGGTGACGCCGGCAAGATCGCTGCCCGGAATCTTGATGCGGGCAAGATACCACGGGCCCGGCGCCGAGTATCCCAGATGCGTGTCGTTGGCGAGGAGGGGCTTGCCCGAGGCGGAATGCGCGCCGCTCACCGCCCAATTGTTGGATTCGCGCTCGGGCTCGGCGCCGCCCGGCGGCAGCGCCGCGGCGAGCGCATCGAGATCGAGCTTGGGCAATGCCGCGCGGCTGCCGGCGGGTATGGGCGCGTCGGCCGGATAGTCGGGATAAAGCACTTTCAAATCGTCGGCGGTCAGATGCTGCAACAGCCGGTCGCGCAGCAGCTCGCCACGGAAATTTCCGGTCAATTGCAAATCCATGATCTTGCCCCAGACCAATGAATCGGCCGACGTCCACGGCTCGGGCGTCACGCCGACGAGATAATATTCCGCCGGCAGCGCACCGCGCTTGGTCGCGAGATAGGCATTGACCCCGGCGGCATAGGCGTCGAACACCTGGCGCAGCTCGGGCGAGAGCAGCGTGTATTGCGCCGCGGCGGCGCGGTAGAGTCCCAATGTCCGGGTGAAGCGGTCGATCGGCACCGCGGGCGCGCCATACCATTCGGCGAGCCGCCCGGCGCCGTAGCGCCGCATCAGATCCATCGCATAGAGCCGGTCCTGCGCATGGACGAAGCCCAGCGCGAAGGCGGCGTCGCGCTCGTTGCCGGCGGTGATGGTGGGAATCCCGTGCGCGTCGCGGACGATGCTGACCTCGGCATCGAGCCCGGCCAAGACGAGCCGGCCATTGCTCAGCGGCAGCGAGCTCTTCAGCCAGAAATAGCCGACGCCGCCGGCGCCCAGCCCGACCGCCAACAGGATCGCGCCGAATCCCAGCACGAAGCGCCGCAGGCGATGGCGTTTGCGCTCCCTATCTCGGCGCCGGAAAAATGCGTTCAACTGAGATTGAGGATGATGGTCTTCTTGTGGGTGAAATGCTCGAGCATGGATTCGAGCGAGGCTTCCTTGCCGAGGCCCGAATTCTTGACACCGCCATAGGACATGTTGGCCTGCACCACCAGGTTCTGGTTGACCTGGACCAAACCCGCTTCAAGCCGTTGGGTTGCATCGAGCGCGGTTTTCAGATCCTTGGTCCAGATCGTTGCGGCGAGGCCGAACTCGCTGTCATTGGCCTGGCGGATGGCATCCTCGTAATCCTTGAAGCGGATGATGCAGGTGACCGGCCCGAAAATCTCCTCGCGCGCCAGGCGGTTGTCGTTGGATATCCCGGTAAAGATCACCGGCTGGACGAAATAGCCGACGCCGAGCTTGGGATCTTTCGGCAGCGCCGAGCAACGGTTGGCCTTGGCGCCGGGGCTTTCCTCGCCGAGCTTGATGTAGGACAGCACCTTCTCGTATTGCGGCTTCGAGATGATCGAGCCGATATCGGTCGCCTCGTCCAAGGGATCGCCCATCTTCATCGCATCGACCTTGGCCTTGAGCTTCGAGACGAACGCATCGTGGATCGGCTCTTGCACGAAGATGCGCGAGGCGGCGGTGCAGCTCTGGCCCTGGCGGGTGAAGCGCATGCCGATCACCGCACCATCCACCGCCTTGTCGATATCGGCATCCGCCATCACCACCATCGGGCTCTTGCCGCCCAATTCTAGTGTGACTGGAATAAGCTTTTGTGACGCCGCAGCATAAACCAGCTTGCCGGTCTCGACCGAGCCGGTGAAGGTGACCTTGCCGATTTTTTTATGCGCGACGAGAGGGCCGCCACATTGCGGCCCGTCGCCCGACAGGATGTTGAGCACGCCGGGCGGCAGCACCTGATTCATGATCTGGCAGGCACGCAGGACGGCAAAGGGCGCTTCCTCGGCGGATTTCACCACCACCGAATTGCCCGCCACCATCGCCGGCGCGATCTTGAGCGCCATCAGCAGAAGGGGCACGTTCCACGGAATGATGGCGCCGACGACGCCGATCGGCTCGCGCTGGGTGATGGTCAGCATGCCGGGCTTGAACGGCACGGTCTCGCCCTTCAATTCAGAGCCGAGCCCGCCGTAAAAAACCAGAACGTCGGCGAAGACACCGGCCTCGACCCGGCTCTCGGTGCGGATCGCCTTGCCGGTCTCGAGGGTAATGAGCCGCGCCAATTCTTCCACATGATCCCCAAGAAGCCGGCCGCATTCCTGCACCAGCCGGCCGCGCTCGCGCGGCGCGAGCTTGGCCCAGGATTTTTGCGCCTGGGCCGCCGCCTGCACCGCCACGTCGACGTCAGAGGCGGCGCCGTCGGCCGCCTCGCCGATTTTCTCCTGGTTGGCGGGGTTAACGATCGCGAAGCCCTTGCCCGATTTCGCCGGCACCATGGCGCCGTCGATCAAAAGCTTGCCCGACAGCTCGCGCGCCAAGGCGCGCGGATCGAGGATGGGCTGAAGGCGGTTCTGCAGCATCGCGGCGATCTCCCGGGGTATTGAACGATTATTGCTCGATTTCGATCTTAAGGCAGGTGCGGCCGATCCTCAACGCGCTCCAAACTGGGGCCACATCCGCTGCATGACGCGGTCACGCCAATAGAGCCAATGCAAGAGACCGGCTGCGGCATGAAGACTAATCGCCCCCAGGACGAACCAGCTCAACGTCCCGTGCAGCTGTCCGATCGAGCTTCCGAGCGTCGAACCCTGGGCGAAGATCGGGGGAATCGGCAGGACGCCGAATAGCGTGATGCTCCAGCCGCGAATCGAGGCAAAGCTCCAGCCGGTAAAGATCATCAGAAAGATCAGGCCATAGAGCAGCAGATGGAGAGCATCCGCGGCGAGCACCTGCCAGCGCGGCAATCCCGGCTCCGGCGGCGGCACGCCGTGCCAAAGCCGCCAGGCGCCGCGCAGCAGCATCGCCAGCAAAATGGCGAAACCAAAGGATATGTGCAGGCTGGTTAGGTTCTCGGGCTGCATGCCGCGCTGGATGCCGGGCATCAGCCAGCCGAGCGTGAACTGGATGGCGAGGAGAACCACGACCAGCCAATGGAATAATTTCGCGGCGCGGCCGTATTGGCGTGTCTGCGGTTCATCCAAGGCGGGTGGCGCGCTGATGCGTTGCTCCTAGCCGCCGAGCTCTTTCAGGATCGTCGCGTGGTCGGCATCGAGCGCCGGCGCCGGCTCGCGCGTCTTGGGATCGGGAAAGGCGGAAAATTTTATCGGATTGCCGGCGAGCTTGAGCGGACCGGAGGCCGGATCGTCGACGGTAATCAGCATGTTGCGCGCCGACGTTTGCGGATGGGCGAGGGCCTGGGCGATGTTGTTGATCGGGCTGGCCGGGATGCCCGCAACTTCGAACACCGGCAGCCATTGCGCGACGCTTTTGGTTTTCAGCACCACCTCGATCTCGGCTTTGAGCTTAGGTTGGCTTTTCTGGCGCAGCTCGTTGCTGGCGTAATCCGGATTCACCGCCATCGCCGGCCGGCCGAGTGTCGCGGCGAGGCGCTGGAACAGCGCGTCGTTGCCGGCGGAGATCACGACATAGCCGTCCGCAGCCTGGAACGCCTCGAAGGGCGTGATGGTGGGATGGCGCGCGCCGAGCGGCTTCGGGATCTCGCCGGTGACGGTGTAGCGCATGATGGCGTTTTCGAGCAGCGCGAGCTGGCAATCGAACATGCCGATATCGATCTCGGTCGCCTCGCCGGTCTTCTCGCGGTGGAGCAGTGCCGCGTTGACCGCGACTGCCATGTAAAGCCCGGCGCCGATATCGCCGATCGACATGCCGATGCGCACCGGCGGCTGGCCCTCATGCCCGGTCACCGACATGATTCCGCCGAGACCCTGCACCACCATGTCATAGGCGGGCTTGGCGCTGTCGGGGCCGGTGTGGCCGAAGCCCGAGGCGGCGGCGTAGATTAGCTTCGGGTAGCGTGGATGAAGCTGCGCCCAGCCATAACCCAGCTTCTCCATTGTGCCGGGACGGTAATTCTCGATCAGCACGTCGCCCTTGGCCAAGAGCTTCTCGAATATTTTCTTATCGGAATCCTTCTTCAGATCGAGCGCGATAGATTGCTTGCCGCGATTGACCGAGGAGAAATAGGTCGACTTGCCGCCCTTGAACGGCCCGTATTCGCGCGCATCGTCGCCCTTGCCCGGGGTCTCGACCTTGATCACCCGCGCGCCCATCTCGGCCATCAGCAGGGTGCAATAGGGCCCGGCAAGAATGCGAGACAGGTCGATGACGGTGACGCCCGATAGCGGCCCTTTGACGGCCATGTCTTCCCTTACGTGTTCTTTTTCGTCCGCGCAGTCTTTTCTTGCCCCTGGTCATACAATATAGCGCGCCGCGAATCCATTGCCGGCTTGCGGCGGCAGAGCGCAAAGTAGGCGGATGATCGAACGCAGCCTGACCTGCCTCGGATCGCACGGCTTCCACCGTCTCAACTATTGCGAGTGGGCCGGCAGCGTGGGCGCGCGCACCATCCTCTGTCTGCATGGGCTGACCCGCAATGCGCGCGATTTCGACAGGCTAGCCGAGGCGCTAGCAGGCAAGTTCCGTATCGTCGCCGCCGACATGCCAGGGCGCGGCAAGAGCCAGTGGCTCGGCCATGCCGAGGATTACGCCCTGCCGCTCTATCTCGGCGACACAATCGCCCTCATCGCGCGGCTCGGCGTCGATACTCTCGACATCGTCGGCACCTCGATGGGCGGCATGATCGGCATGCTACTGGCGGCGCTGCCGCATAATCCGATCCGCCGCCTCGTCATCAACGATGTCGGGCCGCTGATCGCCAAGGAGGGGCTGGAGCGCATCGCCGGTTATGTTGGCAGCGACCCGAGCTTCGCCGATCTCACTGCGCTGGAGGCGGGCTTGCGAATCATGTTCGCCGGCTTCGGCCCGATCGGCGATGCGGATTGGCGCGCGATGGCCGAACACTCGGCGCGACGCAAGCCAGACGGCACGCTGGGCTTGGCCTACGATCCAAAGATCGCCGATGCGTTCAAGCTGGCGCCGTTGCAGGACGTCGATCTCTGGACGAGCTACGATGCGATCAAATGCCCAACGCTGGTCTTGCGCGGCGGCCGCTCCGATCTGCTGCGCGCCGCCGACGCCCAGGCGATGACGCAGCGCGGGCCGCGCGCCAAGCTCGTCGAATTTTCCGATTGCGGTCACGCGCCGTCGCTGACCCGGCCGGAGCAGATCGCCGCGATTACCGAATTCCTCAGCCGCGCTTGAGTTTTTCCGCGGCGTCGAGCGCGGAATAGGTCAGCACGCCGTCGGCGCCGGCACGCTTGAACGCCATCAGGGTTTCCAGCGTCACGTTCTCGTCGAGCCAGCCCTGCGCGATAGCGGCGCGGCGCATCGCATATTCGCCGCTGACCTCATAAGCAAAAGTCGGCATACCGAAACTCGCCTTCACGCGGTAGACAATGTCGAGATAGGGCAATCCTGGCTTCACCATCACCATGTCGGCGCCTTCGGCAATGTCGAGCGCCACCTCGCGCAAGGCTTCGTCGCCATTGGAGGGGTCCATCTGGTAGCCGCGCTTGTCGGCGTTGCCGAGCGCCGATTTGGAGCCGACCGCGTCGCGGAACGGGCCGTAATAGGCCGAGGCGTATTTCGCCGCATAGGCCATGATCTGCACGCGATCGAGCCCGGCGCCGTCGAGCGCGTCGCGGATGGCGCCGACGCGGCCATCCATCATGTCCGACGGCGCGATGACGTCGCAGCCGGCCTGCGCCTGGACCAGCGCCTGACGGCACAGCGCCGCGACGGTCTCGTCATTGGCGACCTCGCCGTCGCGCAGCAAGCCGTCATGGCCGTGCGTGGTGTAGGGATCGAGCGCCACGTCGCACATGACACCCAGATCGGGCAGCGCCTTTTTTACCGCGCGCACCGCGCGGCAGATTAGATTCTCAGGATTGTAGGCTTCCTCGCCATCGGCGCTCTTGCGCGCGGCCGGCGTCGCGGGAAAAAGAGCGATGAGCGGAATACCGAGCTCGTGCGCCTTGCTCGCGGCGTCGATCAAGGCGGCGACGGAAAGCCGATCGGCGCCCGGCATCGAAGCGATCGGCACTCGCGCCGATTTCTCCTCATGCACGAAGACCGGCCAGATCAGATCGGCCGCGCTCAGCACATTCTCGGCGGTGAGGCGGCGCGACCAGGATTGGCGCCGGTTGCGGCGCAGCCGCGTGCGCGGAAAGCCGCCGGCGAAGGGGGCGGGCTTGTCGCCGGGCCAGGCGAGGAGCCGGCGGTGGGGCTTGCGTTCATCGTCCATGCTGTGAGGAAAATCGCACAGAATAAGCCGCGAGGCCAGCGGCGGCTCGCGACCTGCCGCTTGTCTTGTCGTTAACCGTCGCGACGTCTAGCATCGGGCCGCATCAGGGGAGGGGGGAAACCATGACAATAATCGGCAAGATTCTGCTCGCCGGCATCGCCTTCTGCGTCTTGGCGTCGAGCGTCGCGGCGCAGAATGCGAAGACCATGCGCGAGCAGCTCATCGGAAGCTGGGACATGGTCTCGGCGGTGGTGACGGTCGACGGCACCCAGGGCGAGGTGTTCGGCCCGCATCCGCAGGGCATGCTGATCTTTGAGCGCAACGGCCGCTTCGTGCAGATCGAGATCACGCCCGGCCTGGCGAAATTCACCTCCAACAGCCGTGACACCGGCACGCCGGAGGAGAACAAGGCTGTCGTGACCGAGACGCTCGCCTTTTACGGCACCTGGTCGGTCGACGAGGGAGCCCGCACCGTCACCTATCATGTCGTCGCCGGCACTTATCCCAATTTTAACGGCGTCGATCTGAAGCGCCTGGTCACCACGCTCGACGCCACCGATCTGGTCTGGACCAACCCGACTCCATCGCAGGGCAGTGGCTCCGGCCACGTCGCCTGGAAGCGGGTAAAATAGCCGTTCACGCCTTCGTGGTTTGACCGCGCGCGATTCATCCTATGAATTGCCGACGGGCCCTTATCGTGGGGCTCATATTCATAATACCTCGGAGGTATTCCATGCGTTCATTTTTGCTGCCGGTCGCCGCGGCGATCGTTGTTCTCGGTCTCGGCATCGCCTATGCCGACGACATGCCGGCGCTGACCGGAAAATCGGATAGCGGTCCGGTGCTGACCGACAAGAAGATGATGACGCTCTATACCTTCGACAAGGATGCCGACGGCAAGTCGATGTGCAACGGTCCTTGCGCGACGAACTGGCCGCCGCTGATGGCGCCGGCCGACGCCAAGATGAATGGCAGCTGGTCGCCGGTCACCCGCGACGACGGCTCCAAGCAATGGGCCTATAAGGGCAAGCCGCTCTACACCTGGGTCAAGGACACCAAGCCCGGCGATACCACCGGCGACGCCGTCGGCAACGTCTGGCACACCGCAAGACCGTAATCTTTCTTTGCTTCGCACAACGGCCGCACGCGCAGGATTGCGTGCGGCCTGTGCTACGCCTAGCGCTCCGGCGTCACCAGGCAATAGGTGACGCCGTTTTCCGTCGCGCAAGATGGCGGCGCGTAGGGCGAGGACGCGATCAATTGCTCCGGCGCGGGGACAAAGCCGTACGGATAAATATAAAGCGTGCCGGGGTACAGCGCATAGCGCTGCTGCGCGGCCTCCGCAACGCTATCGGGCTTCAGCCGCACGTTATAGACCGTGATCGGCAGATCCGCGCGCGCGGCGGCAAGAATAATGGCGATGACGGTGATCTCGAGTTGCGCGCCGCCGCATCGCAGAGGTAAGTCGGGATCACCATCACCGCATCGGCCGGCGCTAGGCGCGTTGCCAGCATTGCGCGATCGAGCGGCGGCGGCGCCGGATACAGTTCGCTCGCCCGCATCGCCGCGCGCGGCGGTGCGACATCGGCGAGCTGCAGCGCCGCAACGCCGAGCAGCGCCAGGGCGGCCGCCGGTATGTAGTAGCGGAGCGTGAGAAAGACCGCCAGCGCCGCCAGCGCATAACCGACCGGCCAGACGAAGCAGCCGCTGGCGCGAAAGACGCCGAAATCATAGAGCAGGCGATAAGGCACCGGAATCTCGAACGAGAAAAACCTGAAATCAACCCGGTTGGAGATCGCGAAGAGCAGGAAGGCCGCGAAGACCGCCGGCAGCACTGCATACCGCCGCGACCGTCTTCCCCACAGATCGACAATGCCCGGGAGGTTGAAGGCGAGCAGCAGCAACACGCCCAAGCCCAAATAGGCGTAGCCCTCGTATTGATAGAAAGAATCGAGCCAGCGGCTACCCAGCCCCGGGATCGCGCTCAACTGCGGGACAAAGGGCGAGAGCGGGTCAAGCGTCCAGCGGCCATAGCCCGAGCCGACCGCGCTGCCGAGATCGCTGCCGAGTTGCCCGGTCAGCAGCATCAGCGCGACGATGCCGCCGAGCACCGCACCGCCGCGCTGGGCTAGCGCCGCTCCCGACATGCGCCCGTCGAGCCAGGCCTGCAGCAGCGACGCCGCCCAGATCGGCGCGACCATGGCGTAGAGATAAGCTGTATGAGGATCGCCGCCGCCAATAGCGCGAACCACGCCATGGCAATGCGCCAGCCCGGCTCGCGCAATTCCCTGAGATAAAGCGCGAGCGCCAGCGGCAGCAGGAATTGGGCGCAAAGCACCAGATGGCCCCAGCGGAAGAGGAGATAAGGCGACGCCACGGCCAGCACGCTGCCGGCGATCAACGCCGCGAGATTGCGCTCGCCGGCTTCCGCCAGAAGAATCGGCATCGCCCCGGCAGCGCGAAGCAGGCAAGAGCAAAAAATCCTAGAAAATTAAGGCGCTGCCCGCTGAGGCTAAACCAGATTTTGCCGAGAAGGGCGACCAGCGGAATGACATCGACCAGCGCGATATTGGTGCCACCCGGCGCGTCCAGCAGCGCCACTTGCAGCAGCGGCCAGCCCCACGGCCCCCCCTGGACAAAATAGAGATAGCCCGCCAGCGTGTTCGCCATGTCGGCATGGGCGAAGATCATCGTGCCACGCGGAAAATCCCAGAACACGCCCCCGCCGGAAATCACGCCGGGCGTCAGCAAGGTGAGGGCATGGGCGAGGCCAATGGCGAGGCTGAGCGGCCAGCAGCAGGCCGAGCCGGCGCGGCTTGGTCAGCGCCGCGATCAGCCCATGCGCGCCGCGCCGCCGATTCGAGTCTGGGGCCCTGTCATCGCCGCTTCGCCCTTCGCCCGCGTTGTCGGCGGTTGCCACCGCCTATATCATCCGACTCCGATGGATTTCGAGCTTTCCGCCGAGCAGCGCACCATCCAGGACACCGCGCGCGAATTCGCCGCCGCGGAGTTCCTGCCGCATGCCGCCGCCTGGGACGAGAACGGCATCTTCCCGCGCGAGGCGTTGGCGAAGGCGGCCGCACTCGGCTTTGCCGGCATCTATGTGCGCGAGCAATCCGGCGGCAGCGGCCTCGGCCGGCTCGACGCGGCGCTGGTCTTCGAGGAATTGGCGGCGGCCTGCCCCTCGACCGCCGCCTATATCTCCATCCAGAACATGGTTTGCTGGATGATCGACCGCTTCGGCGACGAGGCCCAACGTCAGCGCTTTCTGCCGCAGCTGCTGAGCATGGCACATTGTGCCAGCTATTGCCTGACCGAGCCGGGCTCAGGCTCCGACGCGGCCACGCTCAAGACAACCGCCAAGCGCGACGGCGGCGATTATGTGCTGAACGGCACCAAGGCTTTCATCTCCGGCGGCGGCGCCAGCGAGATCTATGCGGTGATGGTGCGCACTGGCGGCGCCAGCGCCGATGGCATCTCCTGCATGCTGGTCGAGAAGGGCACCAAGGGCCTTTCCTTTGGCAAGAAGGAGAAGAAGCTCGGCTGGAACAGTCAGCCCACCGCCATGGTGATCCTGGAGGATTGCCGTGTGCCAGCGCGCAATTTGCTCGGAGCCGAAGGCGACGGCTTCAAGATCGCGATGGCAGGGCTCGATGGCGGCCGCATCAATATCGGCGCCTGCTCGATCGGTGGCGCGCGCGCCTGCTTCGCGGCGGCGCAGGCGCACATGGCCGAGCGCAGCCAGTTCGGCAAGAAGCTCGCCGAGTTCCAGGCGCTGCAATTCAAGCTCGCCGACATGGCGACCGAGCTCGACGCGGCGCGCCTCATGGTGCATCGCGCCGCCTGCGCGCTCGACCGCGCCGATCCCGAGGCGGGCATGCAGGCCGCGATGGCCAAGCGCCTCGCCACCGATGTCGGATTCCACGTCGTCAACGAGGCTCTGCAGCTGCATGGCGGCTACGGCTACATGAAGGACTACCCGATCGAGCGCTATCTGCGCGATTTGCGGGTGCATCAGATACTCGAAGGCACCAACGAGATCATGCGCGTCATCATCGCGCGCCGGTTGCTGAGTCAGCGGAACCGCTGACGCGCATGAATGCGGATTCTGAAATCCTGCTCGAGCGGCAGGGCGGACTCGGGCTCATCACCCTCAACCGGCCGCAGGCGCTCAACACCCTGTCGCTCGCCATGTATCGGGCTTTCGATCCGCAGCTGATCGCCTGGGGACGGGACCCGGCGATCCGCGCGCTGGTCGTGCGCGGGGCCGGCGGCAAGGCGTTCTGCGCCGGCGGCGACGTGCGCGCGATCTACGAGGCGCGCCGCAGCGCGATAGGCGTTGGCGACCTCAAGACCGATTTCTTCCGCGAGGAATATTCGCTGATCAGCCGCGTCCATCGCTTCCCGAAGCCCTATATCGCCCTGATCGACGGCATCACCATGGGCGGCGGGGCGGGGGTGTCGATCAACGGCTCGCACCGCATCGCCACCGAAAACACCATGCTCGCCATGCCCGAGATCTTCATCGGCTTGTTTCCCGATGTCGGCGCCTCGCGGTTTCTCAATCTCTGCCCGGGCCTGATCGGGCTTTATCTGGCATTGACCGGAAAACGGATCGGTGCCGCCGACGCCTTATACTGTGGCTTCGCGACGCATTTTGTCCCGCATGCGCGGATCGCAGCGCTGACATCCGATCTCGCCGGCTTGGCTTGGCAGGAGGGGCAGGAATGGGCGCAAGTCGATGCGACACTGGCGCGCCACGCCGGCGATGCCGGCCCCGCTTCGCTCAAGCAGATCGAGCGCGACATCGACCGCGTCTTCGCCGGCACCAGCGTCGAGGCGATCGTCGCCAATCTGGAAAAAGAATCTGCGGATTGGGCCAAGACGGTGCTCATCGCGATCAAGCGTGCCGCACCGCTCAGCCTCAAGCTCACCTTCCGCCAGCTCGCGCTCGGCCGCGGCATGAGCGTCGGGCAGGCGCTCACCCTCGAATACCGCATGACCCAGCACGTCATGCAGGGCCATGATTTCTTCGAGGGCATCCGCGCCGCGCTGGTCGACAAGGACCAGAATCCCAGCTGGCAGCACGCCTCCCTTGCCGAGGTGAGCGAGCAGGAGGTCGATGGCTATTTCGCCGGTCTCGGCGCCGGCGAGCTACGTTTCACCTAGAAGAATAATAGGGGGAGTTCTCCATGCGCATCGGCTTTATCGGGCTCGGCAACATGGGCGGACCGATGGCCGCCAATCTGGTCAAGGCGGGCCACGCGGTGACCGGCTTCGACATGGTCCCGGCAGCGCTCGAGAAATTGAAGGGTGCCGGCGGTGTGCCGGCGCCGGGTGCCGCGGCGGTGGTCAAATCGGCTGAACTCGTCATCACCATGCTGCCCGCCGGCCGCCACGTCGACGAGGTCTATTGCCATGCGGCCGGCGTGCTCGACAGCGCCGCACCCGGCACGCTGCTGATCGATTGCTCGACCATCGACGTCGATACGGCGCGCGCGGTGGCCGCGGCGGCGAAAAAGCGCGGCTTTGCCATGCTCGATGCGCCGGTCTCGGGCGGGGTCGGCGGCGCGACATCGAGCACGCTCACCTTCATGGTCGGCGGCGATTCCGGCGCCTTCGCACGCGGCGAGCCGATTCTCAAGGCGATGGGCAAGACCATCGTCCACGCCGGAGCCAGCGGGGCCGGGCAGGCGGCCAAAATCTGCAACAATCTGATGCTCGGCATTTCGATGATCGGCACCTGCGAGAGCTTCGCGCTCGCCGACAAGCTCGGCCTCGACCGCCAGAAGCTGTTCGACATCAGCTCGAAATCCTCGGGCCAGTCCTGGTCGATGACCAGCTATTGCCCGGCCCCCGGCCCGGTGCCGAACGCGCCCTCCAACCGCGATTATCAGGCGGGATTCACCGCCGACATGATGCTGAAGGACCTGAAATTGGCCGCCGAGGCGGCCAAGGCGGCGGGGGCGAACGCGCCGCTGGGGTTGGCGGCGGCCGATCTTTACCAGCGGTTAAGCATGGCGGGGCTCGGCGCCAAGGATTTCTCGGTGATGTATCGATTTCTTGCCGAAAATTGAAAGCCGCAATTCGCTTAAATAATGCGTTAACCCGACTGGATGTACCCTCGTCGCCGGAACAAGTTTCAGCGAGCCGAGGCTTACATGCAAACCGCTTATAATGACGTCATCGCGTTGGTCGAACGGCTTCACCGCCAATTCCTCGAAGTGGTGAAGCTCGAGCTCGACAGCAACGGCGTGCACGACATCAACAACGTGCAGGCGATGATCCTGTACAACATCGGCGACCTCGAGATGACGGTCGGCGAATTGACGCTGCGGGGCTGCTATCTCGGCTCCAACGTCTCCTACAACGTCAAGAAGATGCTCGAGAACGGCTACATCGTGCAGGAGCGTTCGCCGCACGATCGCCGCTCGGTGCGTGTTCGCCTGACCGAGAAGGGCCTGGCGCTGCATCAGAAGCTCACCACCATGCACGAGCGCCATATTGGCGCCCTCGCTCAGGGCGTTACACAGGTCGAGGAACTCTCCAACGCGCATAAGACGCTGCGCCGGCTGGAGCGCTTCTGGACCCAGGCCGTCGAGCTTGGTTCGCGCAACACCGCCTTCACCTCCGCCGCTTAACGCGTCCGCCAAGCTTCAAATCCACCGGCCGGCCTCCGCCAGGAGAGCCGGCCGTTTCTTTTGGCGCGCCGAATCGGCGCGGCCCGGAACGCGATTGACCGCGCCGCCGTTCTAATCTCTTGATGCCGGTGGAGCGGGCGGGAGAGGCGATGGCAGCGAAGAAAAGAAATAATAAGAAGCCTCCGCAGCGCTTCTGGCAGATCCTCGGCCCCGGCCTCATCACCGGCGCCTCGGACGACGATCCGAGCGGCATCGGCACTTATTCCCAGGTCGGCGCGCAATTCGGCTACGGCATGACCTGGGTCATGCTGGCCACATATCCGCTGATGTCGGCGATCCAGGAGATCAGCGCGCGCATCGGCCGCGTCACCGGCCAAGGCCTCGCCGGCAACATGCGGCGGCATCATTCCGCGACATTGCTACGCGTGCTGATGTTCTCGCTGCTCGTCGCCAACATCGTCAATCTCGGCGCCGACCTCGGCGCCATGGGTGACGCGGTGAAATTGCTGATCGGCGGGCCGCGTTTCGCTTACGTCGTGGCGTTCGGCGCGCTTTGCGTCGGGCTCGAAATCTTCATGCAGTACCGGCGCTATTGCTATTATCTCAAATGGACGGCGGTGGTCCTCTTCGCCTATGTCGCGACGGCGCTATCGATCCACATTCCATGGGGCGAGGTGCTGCTGCGCACCGTCGTTCCCGATTTCCAGTTCAACGCCAAATATCTCGTCGCCATCGTCGCGGTGATGGGCACCACCATCAGCCCCTATCTCTTCTTCTGGCAATCCTCGCAGGAGGCCGAGGACGAGCGCGTCGATCCCAAGGCGAAGCCCTTGCGCATGGCGCCGCAACAGGGCCCGAGCGAGATTCGGCGCATCCGCATCGACACCTATATTGGCATGTTCTTTTCCAATGCGATCGGCTGGTTCATCATCATCACTGTCGCCGGCACGTTGAATGCTCACGGCATCACCGATATCGACAGCTCGTCGCAGGCGGCCGAGGCGCTGCGCCCGCTCGCCGGGCCGCTCGCCTTCACGCTCTTCGCGGCGGGGATCATCGGCACCGGCTTGCTGGCGATCCCGGTACTGGCGGGCTCCGCCGCCTATGCGGTTGCCGAGGCGCTGCAATGGCCGGTCGGGCTCGCCCGGCTGCCGCTGGAGGCAAAGGCGTTCTATGCCACCATCGCGGTCGCGACGCTACTCGGTGTCGCCTTCAACCTGTTCCATTTCGATCCGATCAAGGCGCTGTTCTGGTCGGCCGTGGTCAATGGCGTGGTCGCCGTGCCGGTGATGGCGGTGACCATGGTGATGGCGCGGCAAAAGAAGGTGATGGGCGACTTCACCCTGGGCTGGACACTCACCATCTGGGGCTGGATCGCCACCATCGCCATGACCGCGGTGGTCATCGGCATGGCCGCGACCTGGAACGTAAGTTAGAAAGCCGATATCCCGGTCTGGGCGCGGCCCAGGATGAGGGCGTGGATGTCGTGCGTGCCCTCATAGGTGTTGACGGTCTCGAGGTTCATCATGTGACGGATGACCTGGTACTCGTCGACGATACCGTTGCCGCCATGCATGTCGCGCGAGGCCCGCGCGATGTCGAGCGCCTTGCCGCAGGAATTGCGCTTCAAGAGGGACACCATCTCGGGTGTGGCCTTGCCCTCATCCTTGAGCCGGCCAAGGCGCAAGCAGGCATGGAGGCCGAGCGTGATCTCGGTCTGCATGTCGGCGAGCTTTTTCTGGATGAGTTGGTTCGCCGCCAAGGGCTTACCGAAAGCGCTACGCAACAGCGTGTAGTCGCGCGCCGCGAACCAGCAAAATTCGGCGGCGCCGAGCGCGCCCCAGGCGATGCCGTAGCGCGCATTGTCGAGGCAGCCGAACGGGCCGCGCAAGCCGGTGACGCCCGGCAGATGATTTTCCTCGGGCACGAAGACATCGGCCATGACGATCTCACCGGTGGCGGAGGCGCGTAAGGAGAACTTGCCCTCGATCTTCGGCGTCGACAGCCCCTTCATGCCGCGCTCGAGCAAAAAGCCGTGGATGACGTCCTTGCCCTGTTCCTCGAGCTTGGCCCAGACCACCATCACGTCGGCGAAGGGCGAATTGCTGATCCACATCTTGCTGCCGCTCAGCACATAGCCGCCATCGACCTTTTTGGCGCGACTTTTCATGCCGCCGGCATCCGAGCCGTAATCGGGCTCAGTCAAGCCGAAGCAGCCGGCGATCTCGCCGGTAGCAAGCTTGGGCAGGAATTTCTTGCGCTGTTCCTCGGTGCCATAGGCATGGATCGGGTGCATCACCAGCGAGGATTGCACGCTCATCGCCGAGCGATAGCCGCTGTCGACCCGCTCCACCTCGCGCGCGACCAGCCCATAGCAGACATAATTGACCCCGGCGCAGCCATAGCCCGAAATAGTCGAGCCGAGGAATCCCAAGCCGCCCATCTCGTTGAGAATTTCGCGATCGAACTTTTCTTCGCGGAACGCTTTTTGAATGCGCGGCGCCAATTTGTCCTGGGCATAGGCGCGGGCGCTGTCGCGCACCATGCGCTCGTCCTCGCTCAGCTCGCCCTCGAGCAGGAGCGGGTCCTGCCAGTCGAAGACCGGCTTGCTGCTGGTTTTTGCGGCGGGCTTGGCGGTGTCGCGGGCGGGCGCGGTGGTCATGGGGTTTTCTTACGGCGAAACCGCGCGAGGGGCAATGATCGCGTCAAATCGCCGGACTTGGCGTCGCCGGTTTCCGCCGCGCCGGGAAGAGCGCGCGCAGGCTGGCCACCACGGCCACGGCGATGCCGATCAGCAGCACCGCCATGCCCGGTCGCATATTGGCATCGAACCAGAGCTCCGCCGGCAGAATGCGCTCCGCCGGCACGTTCATCGCGATATGGAAATAGAAGATCTCGCCAAGCGCGGTCGTCACGCCCACGCCGATGCCAAGCAGCGCGATCGTCCACAACGCCGGCCGCCGCGCTGGTCGCGCCGCTCGCGCCAGAATCCGGTAGCCCATCAGCCAGGCGTAGAACCCGGCCATCAGCGTCGGCTGCCATTCCTGCAGCTTCGATTGCAGGAAATAATGCATCACGGCGAGGACGGCGATGAGATAGACGAAGCGATGCAACGCCTGCCAGCGGCACGGACCCAGGCGCCGGATCATCCCATCGGTCGAGGTCGCGGCCAGCGCCGCAAGGCCGAGCCAGGCGACGAAGCCGATGGCGAGATAAACCCGCAGCAAGATCTCCGAGAACACCTTGGCGAGATTCCACATCTCATCGGCGGCATAGAGCGAGAGATGCATTGCCGCATAGGCGAAGGCGGCGACGCCGATCATGCGCCGCACCAGCAGCAGCCGGTTCCATTGCAGCAGCTGTGCCGCCGGCGTCACCGCCAGCGCGATGAAGATGAATCGGATGGTCCAATCGCCGAATTGGTGCAGCGCCTCGGTCAGCGGGCGGGCGCCGAGCCCGCCATTCGGGTAGCGCGATGCGATCCATAGCGCCGGAATGAAAAGCGCGCAGAACACGGCGGTCTTCAGCGGCGAGAAGCGGCCACTGTAATCGTGGAAGGGGCGAAGCAGGAGCTGCATTGGAGGTTTTTAGACAAGCCGGCGCGAAGCTGCCAGCCACATCGTGTCACAACGCCGCGACTTCGGTGTGGCAGCGCCTACTGCTTCGCGGCGTCGACGATGTCCTGCTGGCGCATGGGATGGGGCAGACGGTAAGAGCGTCCAGGGCGCGTCGCTGAGCAGCGTCACCGAGCCCAGCGGCGGCGGCACCATGTCGTCGCCAGTCGCTGTCGCCATATGAGAATAGAGCGGCATGATGCCGAGCCCGGCGACCGTCATCTGCGCGTCCTGCCCGGTGATCAGCCGATAGGCCACCAACACCCCGGCCGTGTCGCAACGGCGCGACGATGGCGCCGGCGAAGCGGTAAGACTGACGAGTGAATGTCGCGAGGGTCACGCGCAATCCTGGCCAGTTGAGAACCGGAGAACCGAAAAATTTACCGGCATTCGAGTTAAATATAAAGTTAACCCGCGCGATTATTCGGCAGCCGCGCGGCAGGGTTAATGGCGCGCCGTTAACCGCTTGCCGCGAGCCGGAGCCGCCCTTACCCTGGTAGATGTTCGCCCGGACCGGGCGGGGGAGCCGCTCCTTGAGTTATTTCCTGCAACAGTTCGTCAACGGGCTGACCCTTGGCGCCATCTATGGCCTGATCGCCATCGGCTACACGATGGTCTACGGCATCGTCGGCATGATTAATTTCGCGCATGGCGAGGTCTACATGATCGGCGCCTTCGTCTCGCTGATCACCTTCCTCGTTCTCGGCGCGGTCGGGATCACCTGGGTGCCGCTGGCGCTGATGCTGGTGCTGCTCTCGGCGATGGGCTTCACCGCGGTCTATGGCTGGACCGTCGAGCGCATCGCCTACCGGCCGCTGCGCGGTTCGTTTCGACTAGCCCCGCTGATCTCGGCGATCGGCATGTCGATCTTCCTGCAGAATTACGTCCAGCTCCTGCAGGGCGCCCGGGTCAAGACGCTGGCGCCGGTCATCACCGGCGGCTTCACCGTCATGCAAAACGGCGGCTTCGCCGTGCAGGTGAGCTATCTCCAGATCGTCATCGTCGCCATCACCATCGCGCTGATGGCGGGGTTCAGCATCATGATCGCGGCGACGCCGCTCGGGCGCGCACAGCGCGCCTGCGAGCAGGACATGACCATGGCGGCGCTGCTCGGCATCAACGTCGACCGCACCATCTCGCAGACCTTCGTGCTGGGCGCGATCCTGGCTGCCGTCGCCGGGCTGATGGTGACGCTCTATTACGGCGTGATCGATTTCTTCATTGGCTTCCTCGCCGGCATCAAGGCCTTCACCGCCGCGGTGCTGGGCGGCATCGGCTCGCTGCCCGGTGCGATGCTGGGCGGATTCCTAATCGGGCTGATCGAGGCGTTCTGGTCAGGCTATTTCTCCGCCGAGTACAAGGACGTCGCGGTGTTCGGCATTTTGATCCTGGTCTTGATCTTCCGGCCCTCGGGCCTGCTTGGCCGGCCCGAGGTAGAGAAGGTCTGATGACGGCTCAAGACTGGGCCGGGCGCATCAAGGGCGCGGCGCTCGCGGGCCTAGTCGCCTTCGCGCTCGCCGTTCCGCTGGTCGGCATCGACACTAATGTCGATGACGCCACCGGCCACGGCTTCACCACGCGCTTCAGTTGGGTTGTGATCGCCGTCGCTTCGGTGTTCGCGGGAAAGCTGGCGCTTGGTTTCGTGCCGCATTTCCACTGGGCGGCGCCTCAGGGCCTGCGCCGCCGCACCACGCTGAAGGCGGGCAGGGGCGTGTTCCTCATCGGCCTCGCCGCCGCAGTCTTTGCTCTGGCGCTGCCGATGCTGCCGTTCTCCTCGCGCTATCTGGTCGATCTTGCCACCACTGTCCTCATCTACATCATGCTCGGCTGGGGGCTGAATATCGTGGTGGGATTGGCCGGCCTGCTCAATCTCGGTTACGCCGCCTTCTACGCCGTCGGCGCCTATTCCTTCGCGCTGGTGGCGCAGGATTGGGGCCTGAGCTTCTGGCTGGCGCTGCCGATCGCCGGATTGCTCGCGGCGCTGTTCGGGATTCTGCTCGGGTTGCCGGTGCTGCGGCTGCGCGGCGATTATCTCGCCATCGTCACGCTGGGCTTCGGCGAGATCGTGCGCATTGTGCTGATTAACTGGGGCAGCGTCACCGGCGGTCCCAACGGCATCGACGGCATTCCGCGCCCGTCCTTCTTCGGCATGCCCTTTGTCCGTAATCCGCCAGAGGGCATCACCAGCTTCAGCCAGTTCTTCCACCTCGATTTCGATCCCGGGCAGCGCATCGTATTTCTTTATTACGTGATCCTGCTGCTGGCGCTGCTCACCAATCTGTTCAGCCTCAGGCTGCGCCGATTGCCGGTCGGCCTCGCCTGGGAGGCGCTGCGCGACGACGAGATCGCCTGCCGCGCGCTCGGTATCAACCCAACCAGCGTCAAGCTCTCGGCCTTCGCCATCAGTGCCATGCTCGGCGGCATCGCCGGCGCCTTCTTCGCCACCCGCCAGGGCTTCATCAGCCCGGAAAGCTTCGGCTTCCAGGAATCCGCGACCGTGCTCGCCATCGTCGTGCTGGGCGGGCTCGGCAGCCAGCTCGGCGTCGTGCTGGCGGCGGTGGTGCTGGTGACGCTGCCGGAATTCGGCCGCGAATTCGACCAGTTCCGCATGCTGCTGTTCGGCGCGGCGATGGTGGCGATCATGCTGTGGAGGCCGCGCGGATTGCTCTCCGCCCGCGCGCCCTCGATCCGGCTCGGCGCGGGAGATCCCGCATGAGTGTGGATAAGACGCCCTTGCTCGAAGTCGCGCGACTATCCATGCGCTTCGGCGGCGTGCTGGCGGTGGACGACGTCTCCTTCACCGCCTATGCGCACGACATCACCGCGATCATCGGCCCCAACGGCGCCGGCAAGACCACGGTGTTCAACTGCCTGACCGGGTTCTACCGGCCGAGCGGCGGCAAGCTGGTCTTTCACCGCGACGGTCGCGCCATTCCGCTCCAGCATCTCGCCGGCTACCGCATTGCGCGTATCGCCGGTATCGCGCGCACCTTTCAGAACGTGCGGCTTTTCGCCGGCATGACCGTGCTGGAAAATCTCATCGTGGCGCAGCACGCCAGGCTGACCCGCGCCAGCCTCTATAATTTCGGCGGCCTCATTGGCTTGCCGTCATATCGCCGCGCGGAGAAGTCAGCGGTGGAGACAGCGCGCTATTGGCTCGATCTGCTCGGGCTGACCGCGCGCGCCGACGACAACGCCGGCAATCTGCCCTATGGCCAGCAGCGCCGGCTCGAGATCGCCCGCGCCATGTGCACCGATCCGACGCTGCTCTGCGTCGACGAGCCAGCCGCCGGCCTGAACCCGCATGAAAGCCACGAGCTGGCGCGGCTGCTGGTGACGATCCGCGACCGGCACGAGCTCGGCGTGTTACTGATCGAGCATGATATGAGCGTGGTGATGGGAATCTCCGATCACATCGTCGTGCTCAATTACGGCAAGAAGATCGCTGACGGCAGCGCCGCCGAGGTGCGCCGCGATCCCGCCGTCATCGCGGCCTATCTCGGCGAGGACGAGGAGGAGATGGCGTGACCGTCCTGCTTTCCATCGAGGGCGTCCACGCCGCCTATGGCCGGGTCGAGGCGCTGCGCGGCGTCGATATCGAGGTCGGTTCCGGCGAGATCGTTGCGCTGATCGGCGCCAACGGCGCCGGTAAATCGACCCTACTGATGACGATCTGCGGCCGGCCGCGCGCGAGCCAGGGCCGCATCCTATTCGACGGGCGCGAGATCACCAATTTTCCGACCTACGAGATCGTGCGACTGGGCATCTCCCAGGCGCCGGAAGGCCGCCGCATCTTCCCGCGCATGTCGGTGCGCGAGAATCTACAGATGGGTGCGACGCTCGCCGATCCGGCGCGCTTCAATGGCGATCTCGACCGCGTCTTTGATCTTTTCCCAATTTTGCGCGAGCGCCAGGCGCAGCGCGGCGGCACGCTGTCGGGCGGCGAGCAGCAGATGCTAGCGATCGCCCGCGCGCTGATGAGCCGGCCGCGCCTGTTATTGCTCGACGAGCCGTCGCTGGGATTGGCGCCGCTGATCGCCAAGCAGATCTTCGCCGTCATCCGCACCATCAATGCCGAGGAAAAGCTCACCGTGCTGCTAGTCGAGCAGAACGCCCATCACGCGCTGCGCTTGGCGCACCGGGGCTATGTGCTGCAGACCGGCACGGTGACGCTGTCGGGCAAGGGGGTGGAGCTGCTGGCCAATCCGGAGGTCCGCGCGGCTTATCTCGAAGGAGGCGCCTGATCCTGATAGATTGCCGGAAGCATCAGGGGGAGCAGGCATGAGTTTCATCGGCAAGACGGTTCTCGCGGCGGCAATGCTACTGGCGCTGACATCCGGCGCGCGGGCCCAGGACATCCTTGTCGCGGTGGTTGGGCCGATCAGCGGCTCCGACGCCGCCATCGGCGATCAGATGCGGCGTGGCGCCGACATGGCGGTCGAGGACATCAACGCCAAGGGCGGTGTCGCGGGGCGCAAGCTGAGGCTGATCGTCGGCGACGACGCCTGCGACCCGAAGCAGGCGGTCAGCGTCGCCAATCAGATGGCGAATAACGGCGTCGTCTTCGTCGCCGGACATTACTGCTCAGGCGCCTCGATCCCGGCTTCGGCGGTCTATGCCGAGAACGGCATTCTGCAAATCAGCCCAGCCTCGACCAACCCGGCGCTGACCGACGACGCCTTCAAGAAGGGCTGGAACAATGTGTTCCGCGTCTGCGGCCGCGACGACAGCCAGGGCCGCATCGCCGGCAATTATCTCGCCGCGCATTTCAATGGCAAGAACGTCGCGGTGATCGACGACAAATCGGCCTACGGCAAGGGGCTCGCCGACGAGACCCGCAAGGCGATGAACGCCGCAGGGCTCAAGGAGGCGATGGTCGATTCGATCAATCAGGGCGACAAGGATTTCTCGGCGCTCATCAGTAAAATGAAACAAGCCAATATCGCCGCGATCTATTACGGCGGCTATTACGCCGAGGCCGGCCTCATCGTGCGCCAGGCGCATGAGCAAGGATTGAACGCCGTGCTGATGGGCGGCGACGCGATGGTGACCGAGGATTTCTGGAAGATCACCGGACCGATGGGCAAGGGCACGCTGATGACCTTCCCGCCCGATCCGCGCAATCTGCCGATCGCACAGCCTGTCGTGGCCGAGTTCAAGAAACAGAATTACGATCCGGAGGGTTACACGCTCTATACCTACGCCGCGATGCAGGTCTTCGCCGATGCCGGCAACACCGCCAAGTCGGTCAAGCTCGACCCGGTCTCGAAGGCGATGCATGCCTATAAATTCGATACCGTGATCGGCAATATCGGCTTCGACGCCAAGGGCGACGTGGTCGGTCCCGATTACGTCGTCTTCGAATGGAACGACGGAAAATACGCCGAGCTCCAGAACCCCTGAGCGTAGGCCGGGTTATTTCGCCTTCTTGCGGCCTCCGGCACCCTTGCCGAGGCCGATCTGCTTGGCGAAGACCGAGCGTTGCTCGGCGTATTTCGGCGCGACCATCGGGTAATCCGCCGGCAGGCCCCATTTCTGGCGATAAGCCTCGGGCGTCAGGCCGTAGGTCGAGCGCAGATGGCGCTTCAGCATCTTCAGCTTGCGGCCGTCCTCGAGGCAGATGAGGTATTCCGGCGTCACCGATTTCTTCACCGACACCGCCGGCTTCAAGGCCTCGCGCTGCGACGCGTTGGCCTTACCGTCGATCGAGCGCAGCGAGCCATGCACCGAATTGATGATCTCGGTGATCTGTGCCGCTGGCAGGCTGTTCTTGCGGAGATAAGCCGCGACCAGCTGCGCGGTCATGCGCAGGAAATCGTCCTCGGTGCTTTTATTATTGGCGGTCTTGCTTGGCGCGTCGTCGGCCATCGGCAGCCTCGGTCAATCCGGCAATGGGATGGGCCGGGGTATAGGCGAGCGGGGCTGGGCTGTCAATCCGCCGACCCGACCGATTGTAGGCCGCTGACTCGACCCCGCGATATCTGGTAGGGTGCCCCCCGGCTTTCCTACCGTGGTGCCATGGCTGATCTGGTTGCCGTCGCCGCCGATCATGGCGGCTATGAGCTGAAATGCCTGCTCGTGCCGGAGTTGCGCGCGCTCGGCTACGAGCCGCTCGATCTCGGCCCCGCCGATACCTCGCCGGTCGATTACCCCGATTACGCCGACAAGCTGGCCGAGGCGGTCTCTCAGGGCCGCGCCAAATTCGGCGTGCTGATCTGCGGCACCGGCATCGGCATGTCGATCGCCGCCAACCGCAATCGCGGCATCCGCGCGGCGCTGTGCCACGACGGCTTGACGGCGCGCCTCGCGCGTCAGCATAACGACGCCAACGTGCTGGCGCTGGGCGGGCGCCTTCTCGGCGTCGAACTCGCCAAGGATTGCCTACGCAATTTCCTCGCCACAAAATTCGAGGGCGGACGCCATGCCAGGCGCGTCGCCAAGTTTTCCTGACACCCGAAGCAGGACCGATCGATCGATGACCGCCCGCAACACCGCCGCCGAAGCCAAGACCCCGACCAAGACCTCCGAGGGGTTTTTCACCGCCATGCTGGCCGAGAGCGATCCCGATCTCGCCCGCGCCATCCATAGCGAGCTGAAGCGCCAGCAGGATCAGATCGAGCTGATCGCCTCGGAGAACATCGTCTCGCGCGCCGTGCTCGAGGCGCAGGGCTCGGTGCTCACCAACAAGTACGCCGAGGGTTATCCCGGCAAGCGCTATTACGGCGGCTGCGAATTTGTCGATATCGCCGAGCAGCTCGCCATCGACCGCGCGAAAAAGCTATTCAATTGCGGCTTCGTCAACGTCCAGCCGCATTCCGGCGCGCAGGCGAACCAGGCGGTGCTGCTCGCGCTTCTCCAGCCGGGCGACACCATCCTCGGCATGGCGCTGGCGGCGGGCGGGCATCTGACCCATGGCGCGTCCTTCAACCTCTCGGGCAAATGGTTCAAGGGCGTCACCTATGGCGTGCGCCGCGAGGATGCGCGCATCGATTTCGACGAGGTCGAGCGGCTGGCACGCGCGGAAAAGCCTAAGCTCATCATCTGCGGCGGCTCGGCCTATCCGCGCATCATCGATTTCCAGCGCTTTCGTAAGATCGCCGACGAGATCGACGCTTACCTCATGGTCGACATGGCGCATTTCGCAGGATTGGTTGCCGGCGGCGCGCACCCGTCGCCGCTACCGCATGCGCATGTCGTCACCACCACGACGCACAAGACGCTGCGCGGCCCGCGCGGCGGCATGATCCTCGGCATGGACGAGGAGATCGGCAAGAAGATCAACTCGGCGGTCTTCCCGGGGCTGCAGGGCGGCCCCTTGATGCACGTCATTGCGGCGAAGGCGGTCATGCTCGGCGAGGCGCTGCGCCCCGAGTTCAAGACCTATGCCCGCGCCGTCGTCGATAATGCGCGCATCCTGGCGGCGACGCTGGTTGAGCGCGGCCTCGCCATCGTCTCGGGCGGCACCGACACGCATTTGATGCTGGTCGATCTGCGATCGAAAAAACTCACCGGCCGCGCCGCCGAAATCCATCTCGAGCGCGCCGGCATGACCTGCAACAAGAACGGCATCCCCTTCGACCCGGAAAAGCCGACGGTGACCTCGGGCGTGCGCCTGGGCAGCCCGGCCGGCACCACGCGCAGCTTCGGCCAGGCCGAATTCCGCAACATTGGCGAGATGATCGCCGAGGTGCTCGATGGCCTCGCGGCGAAGGGCGAGGCCGGCAATGCCGCCACCGAAGTGGCGGTTCGACAACGCGTTAACGCGCTGTGCGCGCGCTTCCCGGTCTATCCCCAAGGCCCGGGTTGATCGGCATAACAAGGGGGAGGAGACAGACATGCGCTGCCCGTTCTGCGGATGCGAAGACACCCAGGTCAAGGATTCGCGACCGACCGACGACAAGGCGGCGATCCGCCGCCGCCGGCTGTGCCCGAATTGCGCCGCGCGCTTCACCACGTTCGAGCGCGTTCAGTTGCGCGAGCTGACCGTGGTGAAGAAGGACGGCCAGCGCGAGCCGTTCGAGCGCGACAAGCTCGCCCGCTCGGTGCAGATATCGTTGCGCAAGCGCCCGGTCGAGGGCGAGCGCGTCGAGCGCGCCATCAACTCCATTGTCCGCCAGCTCGAAAGCTCAGGCGAGACCGAAATTCCCAGCGATATGATTGGCGAACTGGTGATGGAGACGCTGGCGACGCTCGATCAGGTCGCCTATGTGCGCTTCGCCTCGGTCTATCGCAATTTCCGCGAGGCGAAGGATTTCGGCGAATTCATCGGCCGTCTCGGCAACGAGCGCGACTGAGGCCAAAGCTATGAGCGATCCGACGCGGATGCGGGCGGCGCTGGCGCTGGCCCGGCGTCATCTCGGTCTGACCTGGCCCAATCCGAGCGTCGGCTGCGTACTGGTGAAGAACGGCATCGTCGTCGCGCGTGGCTTGACGCAAGAGGGCGGCCAGCCCCATGCCGAGGCGGTGGCTCTGGCGCGCGCCGGCAAGCAGGCCAAGGGCGCTATCGCCTATATCACCCTCGAGCCCTGCAACCATACCGGCAAGAGTCCGCCCTGCACCGATGCGCTGATCGCAGCGGGCGTGTCGCGTGTCGTCGTCGCGGTCGAGGATCCCGATCCGCGCGTCTCCGGACGCGGCATCGCCCGGCTGCGCGATGCCGGGATCGAGGTGGAGGTCGGCCTCTGCGCCGCCGAAGCGACCGAGGTCAATGCGGGATTCTTCATGCGCATCAAGCACGGCCGGCCGCTGGTCACGCTGAAGCTCGCCACATCGCTCGACGGCAAGCTCGCCACCGCGAGCCGGGAGAGCCAATGGATCACCAGCGAGGCGGCGCGTGCGCGCGGCCATCTGTTGCGCGCCTATAACGACGCGCTGCTGGTCGGCATCGGCACGGTGATGACCGACAATCCGCAGCTGACCTGCCGCCTGCCGGGCATGGCATCGCGCAGCCCGGTGCGGATCATCGCCGATGGAGCCTTGCGCGCGCCGCTAACCGCCAAGGTGGTTGCTGAGGCCAATCAGGCGCCGACCTGGTTCATCGTCCGCCACGGCATTGGCGGCGAGCGGCGGCGCGTCTTCGCCGATTGCGGTGTCGAGATCATCGATGTCGGCGCCACGGCGACCGGCGAAACCGATCTTGCTGCGGCACTGCAGACGCTCGGCAAGCGCGGCATCACGCGCCTCCTAGTCGAGGGCGGCGCCACTATCGCCAGCGCGTTCCTGCGCGCCGATCTGGTCGACCGGCTGGCCTGGTTCAGGGCACCGCTGCTGATCGGCAGCGACGGGCTGCCGGCTGTGGTCGGTCTGGGGGTCGAGCAATTGGGGCAGGCGCCGCGCTTCGAGCGCCTTGCGGTCGACAGCATCGGCGAGGATGTGCTGGAAACCTTGCGCCGCGCGGCCTAATTTACCGGCCATGTTCACCGGAATCATCGCAGATATCGGCCGGGTGCGCGCCGTCCAGCCGGGCGGCGACACGCGTTATGAGATCGCCACATCGCTCGATCTGCGCGATCTGGATCTGGGCGCCTCGATCGCTTGCGCCGGGGTGTGCCTCTCCGTCGTCGACAAAGGCGCAGGCTGGTTCGCCGCGCAGGCCTCGGCCGAAACCAAAAGCCGCAGCACGATCGGCGTGTGGCGCGTCGGCACGCCGGTCAATCTCGAGCGGCCGCTGCGCCTTGGCGACGAGCTCGGCGGGCACATGGTGGCGGGACATGTCGACACGATTGCCAAGATTATCGCGCGCCGCGACGAAGGCCAGTCCCGCCGCCTGACCATCGAGGTGCCGCGCGATTGCGAGACCTCGATCGCGCCCAAGGGCTCAGTGACGCTCGACGGCGTCTCGCTCACCGTCAACGAGGTCAAGGGTGCGCGCTTCGGCGTCAACCTCATTCCGGTGACGCTGGAGAAAACCACGCTCGGCGAGCTCAAACCGGGCGATAGCGTCAATCTGGAAATCGATCTCGTCGCGCGCTACGTCGCGCGGCTGCTCGCGCGGGAGAACGCATGAGCTTCATGGAAATCGCCTCGCCGACCGAGGAGATCATCGAGGACGCCCGCAACGGCCGGATGTTCATCCTGGTCGATGACGAGGACCGCGAGAACGAGGGTGATCTTATCATACCGGCGCAGATGGCGACGCCGCAGGCGATCAACTTCATGGCCAAGCACGGCCGCGGCCTGATCTGTCTCGCTTTGGCGCGCGAGCGAGTGGAGCGGCTCGGCTTGCCGCTGATGCCGCAGAAGAACACCTCGCAGCTGCGCACCGCCTTCACCGTCTCGATCGAGGCGCGCGACGGCGTCACCACCGGAATCTCGGCTCCCGATCGCGCGCGCACGGTTGCGGTGGCGATCGACCCGAGCAAGGGCCGCGACGATCTGGTGACGCCGGGTCACGTCTTCCCGCTGATGGCGCGCGACGGCGGCGTACTGGTGCGCACCGGCCATACCGAGGCGGCGGTTGATATCGCGCGGCTGGCCGGATTGAATCCGTCGGGCGTGATCTGCGAGATCATGAACGACGACGGCACCATGGCGCGGCGCGCCGATCTGGTCGCCTTCGCGCAGCTGCACGGGATTAAGCTCGCCACCATCGCCGACCTCATCGCCTATCGCCGCGGCCACGACCGCATCGTCGAGCGCAAGGGCGAGGCGCCGTTCTCGAGCCGCTACGGCGGCGATTGGCGCCTCGTCATCTATGCCAACAAGGTCGCCTATACCGAGCATGTTGCGCTTATCAAGGGCGACATCTCGGGCAACGCCCCGGTGTTGGTGCGCATGCACGCCGTCAATATTTTCGACGACGCGCTCGGCGACAGCAAAAGCGGCCGCGGCGAGTTGCTTCATTCGGCGATGAACGAGATCGGCAACGCCGGTCGCGGCGTCGTCGTGCTGCTGCGCGAGCCCTTGCCCACGGCGCTGTCTGATCGGCTGAGCGGCGACACCGCCGCTGGCGGCACCAGCTTGCGCGATTACGGCATCGGCGCGCAGATCCTGCTCGATCTCGGCGTGCGCGAGATGATCCTGCTCTCGAACACCCAGCGCAACATCGTCGGGCTCGAAGGCTATGGCCTCAGCGTGGTCGAGCGACGTCCCTTCGCGCCGGGCGGCTGAGATGGCGAAAGCCCCGCATCTACTGATCGTCGAGGCGCGCTATTACACCCATATCGCCGACGAGCTGGCGCAGGGCGCCGAGGCGGCGCTCAAGGCGGCGGGCGCCAGCTTCCGGCGCATCGCGGTGCCCGGCGCTTTCGAGCTGCCGGCGGCGATCGCGGCGGCGACACTGTCGAAGACGCCACACTATGACGGCTTCGTCGCGCTGGGCTGCGTCATTCGCGGCGAGACCTCGCATTACGATCTGGTCTGCACCGAGGCGGCGCGCGGCATCCAGGTTCTGGCGCTCTCCGGTCTCGCCATCGGCTTCGGCCTGCTGACGGTCGAGAACGAAGCCCAGGCCCTGGCGCGGGCGCGGCGCGATCAGAAGGACAAGGGCGGCGAGGCGGCGCGCGCCTGCCTCGCCATGATCGCGCTCAGCCGCCGGCTTGCCGGCAAGCCGAAGAAGAAATCCCGATGAGCGCGGAACGCGGCCGCAAGCGCACCGCCGCGCGTCTCGCCGCGGTGCAGGCGCTTTATCAGATGGAGTTGACCGGCGAGAGCTCGCGCGACGTCATCGTCGAATTCACCCTGCACCGGCTCAAGGGCGATATCGCCGACGAGGGTTTCGGCGAGGCCGACCGCCAATTCTTCGACGATCTCACCGCGGGCGCCTCGGCGCATCGCGACGATCTCGACCGCGCGATCTCGGCGGCGCTGACGCCGGACTGGCCGCTCGCCCGGCTCCAGGCGGTGCTGCGCGCCATCCTGCGCTGCGGCGCCTTCGAGCTGGCGCATCGCCGCGACGTGCCGCCGCAAGCCACCATCAGCGAGTATCTCGATATCGCGCATGCCTTCTTCGCGGGCAAGGAGCCCGGCCTGGTCAACGGCGTGCTCGACAAGCTCGCGCGCGACATCAGGCGCGAAGAGATGGAGGAGCCCCGCCGTGGCGTCGAGCCCGCCGCTCGGTGAGTTCGAGCGCATCGCCCGCTTCTTCGCGCCGCTGGCGGCGCCCGGGGCGCTGGATCTCCGCGACGACGCGGCGCTGATCGACGGGCCCGGCGGCACGCAATATGTCGTGACTGCCGACGCCATCGCCGAGGGCGTGCATTTCTTCGGTAACGATCCGCCGGCGCAGGTGGCGCAAAAGCTGTTGCGGGTCAATCTCTCGGATCTCGCCGCCAAGGGCGCCGAGCCGGTGGGGTATCTTTTGACCATGGCATTGCCGGCATCCTGCGACGAGGATTGGCTCGCGGCTTTCGCCAAGGGCTTGGCGACTGACCAGAAGAGTTACGGCATCGGCCTGCTCGGCGGCGATTCTATCGCGGTGCAGGGGCCTGCGACGCTGAGCGTCACCGCCATCGGCCGGGTCAGGCGCGGGCGGGCGGTGCTGCGTCGGGGGGCGCGGCCCGGCAACATCATCTATGTCTCGGGCTCGCTGGGCGACGGCGCGTTGGGGCTGCAGGCGTTAAAGGGCCGGCTCGGCGGCATCGACCGCAAAGCGCTCGAGTTTCTGATCGCGCGCTACCGCCTGCCGGAGCCGCGTCTGGCGATCGGGCAGAAATTGGCGGGCATCGCCCTCGCCATGGCGGATGTTTCCGACGGCCTGGTCTCCGATCTCGGCCATATCTGCGAGGCGTCCAATCTCGGCGCCACCATCGAGGCAGCGGCGCTACCGCTGTCGCCGGCGACGCGTGCCGCGATCGAGGCGGTGCCACAGCGAATCTTCGCCGCGCTGAGCGGCGGCGACGATTACGAGCTAGTCTTCGCGGCGCCCCGCAAATCGGCGCGCGCGATCGCGGCGCTGGCGCGCCGGCTCGGCGTACCGTTGACGCCGATCGGGCGCTTTGAGAAGGAATCCGGGGTGCGGGTGCTCGACATGGCCGGCGAGAAAATGACCCTGCCGCGCCCGGGCTATCGCCATTTCTGAGATCGTGCGGCACAGGTGCTGCGGGTTGCCTCGGCCGAACTCTTCTGGCATGGTCCGCGCGCCTTTTTAGCCGGCGACCGACTCGAAGCGGGGGATTGAAGAATGAATACGGAATTTTACCTGGTGTTCGCGGCCGGCCTGGTCGCCGTGCTCTACGGTCTCATCACCGGCCGCATGGTGCTGAACGCCGATCCCGGCACCCCGCGCATGCAGGAAATCTCCGCCGCGGTCCAGGAAGGCGCGCAGGCCTATCTCAACCGCCAATACACCACCATCGCCATGGTCGGCGTTGTCATTTTCGTTATTCTGTTCGCGCTGCTGGGCTGGCACTCGGCCGTTGGATTCCTGATCGGCGCGGTGCTGTCGGGTGCCACCGGCTTTATCGGCATGAACATCTCGGTGCGCTCCAACCTGCGCACCGCCCAGGCGGCGCGCAAGGGCCTCGCTGCCGGCCTCGACATCGCCTTCCGCGCCGGCGCCGTCACCGGCATGCTGGTGGTGGGTTTGGGCCTGCTCGGCGTCACCGGCTATTACTTCTTCCTGCACGCGACCCTGCCGATGGACAATCCGCGCCCAATCCTCGAATCGCTGGTGGCGCTGAGCTTCGGCGCCTCGCTGATCTCGATCTTCGCGCGGCTGGGCGGCGGCATCTTCACCAAGGGCGCCGATGTCGGCGCCGATCTGGTCGGCAAGGTCGAGGCCGGCATTCCCGAAGACGATCCGCGCAACCCGGCGGTGATCGCCGACAATGTCGGCGACAATGTCGGCGATTGCGCCGGCATGGCGGCCGATCTGTTCGAGACCTATGCCGTGACCGTGGTCGCCACCATGCTGCTGGCGGCGATCTTCTTCGACGGCGCCATGCGCGAGACCATGATGATGCTGCCGCTGCTGATCGGCGCGGTCTGCATCTTCGCCTCGGTGATCGGCACCTTCTTCGTGCGGCTGGGCGCGAGCAAGAACATCATGGGCGCGCTCTATAAGGGGCTCATCGTCGCCGGCATCCTGTCGGCGGGTGCCATCGCCATCGTCATCTCGAAGCAGATCGGCTTCAGCGCAGCGGTCGCTATGACCAACGGCGTCACCTCGACCGGCGGCAAACTGTTCGGCTGCGCCATCGTCGGCTTGGGCGTCACCGGCCTCTTGGTCTGGATCACCGAATACTACACCTCGACCGAATACCGCCCGGTGCGCAGCATCGCCAACAGCTCGACCACCGGCCATGGCACCAACGTCATTCAGGGCCTCGCCATCTCGATGGAAGCGACGGCAATGCCGGTGGTCGTCATCTGCGCCGGCATCGTCATCTCCTATATCCTGGCCGGCGTCTTCGGCATCGCCATGGCGGCAACCACGATGCTGGCGCTGGCCGGCATGGTCGTGGCGCTCGACGCCTATGGCCCCGTGACCGACAACGCGGGCGGCATCGCCCAGATGGCCGATCTGCCGAAAGACGTGCGCAAGATCACCGACGCGCTCGACGCCGTCGGCAACACGACAAAGGCGGTGACCAAGGGCTATGCCATCGGCTCGGCCGGGCTTGCCTCGCTGGTGCTGTTCGCGGCTTACACCAACGACCTCACGCATTACTTCCCGGCGCTGCACATCGATTTCACGCTGCAGAACCCCTATGTCGTGGTCGGCCTCTTTATCGGCGGCATGATGCCTTATCTCTTCGGCGCCATGGGCATGACCGCGGTCGGCCGCGCCGCCGGATCGGTGGTAATCGAAGTGCGCCGCCAGTTTAAGCAGATCAAGGGCATCATGACCGGTAAGGGGAAACCCGATTACAGCCGCGCCGTCGATTTGCTGACCAAGGCGGCGATCAAGGAGATGATCGTGCCCTCGCTGCTGCCGGTGCTGGCGCCGGTGGTGCTCTATTTCATCATCGACGCCATTGCCGGACGCGCCTCGGCCTTCGCCGCGCTGGGTGCCATGCTGCTCGGCACCATCGTGACCGGAATCTTCGTCGCCATCTCGATGACCTCGGGCGGCGGCGCCTGGGACAACGCGAAGAAATACATCGAGGAAGGCCATCACGGCGGCAAGGGCTCCGACGCGCACAAGGCGGCGGTGACCGGCGATACCGTCGGCGATCCCTACAAGGACACTGCCGGGCCGGCGATCAACCCGATGATCAAGATCACCAACATCGTGGCGTTGCTTCTGCTCGCCACGCTGGCGCATC